>Ga0209390_10001319_pt1 | contig 48721 bp, 37 predicted proteins | sample BON01_FD_187212 | JGI IMG/M metagenome (GOLD analysis project Ga0209390, IMG submission 187212) | Freshwater microbial communities from Lake Bonney liftoff mats and glacier meltwater in Antarctica - BON-01 (SPAdes) (version 2) | ecosystem: Environmental > Aquatic > Freshwater > Ice > Glacier...
CGCTAGATCGCGTGGCGGGCTTCTCGGCGAACTACGCGAAGGCCGGCGGCACGGGCTCGCTGTCGGACTGGTTTACGGCCGCCTACGACGGCGTCGTCTTTGATCGCCGTTTGCGGCGCAACGTCGTCTTCTCCGATCACTCGCTCGCCACCGACGGCGACTTCGCGGCGACGCACCTGGTGATGTGCCGCAATGTCCTCATCTACTTCGACCGCGAGCTGCAAGACCGCGCGATCTCCCTGTTCGAGCAATCGCTCGTGCCGCGCGGTTTCCTCGCGCTCGGCTCCAAGGAAAACCTGCGCGTCTCCTCGCGCGCCGCCGCTTTCGAGACCTTCGACGGGCGCGAACGTATTTACCGGAAACAACCATGAACGAGCGATGAACCACGCCCCACCTATCTCCGATCTGACACCGCTCGCACCCGTTGACGCGATTGTGCTCGGCGTGTCCGCCGGCGGGGTGGAGGCGCTCCTCGCGATCCTCGCGGTGCTGCCTGCCTCGTTCGTGCTGCCCATCGTCGCCGTCGTGCACCTCCCACGCGACCGGCCGAGCCTGCTCGTCGAGGTGCTCGGCGCGCGCGCGTGCATCGCCGTGCGCGAAGCCGAGGACAAGGAACTGCTCCTGCCGGGTCTCACGATCGCGCCGCCGGACTACCACGTGCTGCTCGACGTCGATTGCGCCCGCCACGTCGCGGGCGCGCCGGACGTGCGGCTCGCGTTGTCGAATGCCGCGCTGGTCAGCTACTGCCGCCCCGCCATCGACGTGCTGTTTCAGTCCGCCGCCGAAGTGCTCGGGCCCCGCGTCGCCGGCGTCGTCCTCACCGGCGCGAACGAGGATGGTGCCCTTGGCCTGCGGGCAATAAAGGCGGCGGGCGGGCTGTGTGCCGTGCAGTCGCCCGATGAAGCCCCGGCGCGCACGATGCCGGAGGCCGCCATCGCCAGCGCCCAGCCGCAGTTCGTGGCACCGCTCAATGACATCATTCAATGGATCTTAGCGCTCGACGCCCATCGCGCGGGCAACACCGAAAGCACCGTATCTCATGACCGATAACGTCACCCTCCTCCTCGTCGATGATCTCGAAGAAAATCTCCTCGCCATGGAGGCGCTGTTGCGCGGCCCCGCAGTGCGCGTGCTGAAGGCGCGATCTGGCGAAGAGGCGCTTGAGCTCCTCCTCGCGCACGAAGTCGCGCTCGCGCTCGTGGACGTGCAGATGCCCGGCATGGACGGCTTCGAACTCGCGGAGCTGATGCGCGGAAGCGGGCGCACCAAGCATGTGCCGATCGTGTTCGTGACCGCCGGAGCACACGATAGGAAGCGGATGTTCCGAGGCTACGACTCCGGTGCCGTCGATTTCCTCTACAAGCCAGTCGAACCGCATATCCTGACGAACAAGGTCGACGTGTTCGTGGAGTTGTTCCGGCAAAAGCAGGCGCTCGCGCGCGTCTCCACGCTCCAGAGTGCGATCTTCAACAGCGCGAATTTTTCGAGCATCGCCACCGACGCGGAGGGCGTCATCCAAATCTTCAACGTGGGCGCAGAGCGGATGCTGGGCTATGCGGCCGCCGACGTGATGAACAAGATCACGCCGGCCGATATTTCCGATCCGCAAGAATTGATCGCACGCGCCACGGCGCTGAGCGTCGAACTTGCCACCCCGATTACGCCCGGCTTCGAGGCCTTGGTGTTCAAAGCCTCGCGCGGGATCGAGGACATCTACGAGCTCACCTACATCCGCAAGGACAGGAGCCGCTTTCCGGCGGTCGTCTCGGTCACCGCGCTGCGCGACGCGCAGGAGGCCATCATCGGCTATCTGTTGATCGGCTCCGACAATACCGCGCGCAAGCATGCGGAAGCTAAGCTACGTGCCTCCGAGACTCGTTACCGGAGACTCTTTGAAACCGCCAAGGACGGCGTGCTCATTCTCGATGGGCAGACCGGCCAGATCACCGATGCGAATCCCTATATCTTGGAATTACTCGACAGCACGCACGCAGAAGTGCTCGGCCGGGAACTGTGGAAAATCGGCGTGTTTGCAGACGCATCTGCAAGCCGCGCGGCCATGGCTGAGCTGCAGGACCGAGGCTACATCCGATATGATGACCTGCCGCTGGAAAGCAAGACCGGCCAGCGCCGCCAGGTGGAGGTGGTCGCCAATGCCTATGAGGAAAACGGCCAGCGGGTCATCCAATGCAACGTTCGCGACATCTCAGAGCGCAAGCTGGCCGAGGCCGCGCTCGCCGCAGCATTCAAGGAAAGCACAAATCTCAAGGCCGCGCTTGACGAGCACGCCATCGTGGCGACCACCGACCCGCAGGGGAAGATCACCTTTGTGAACGATAAATTCTGCGCGATCTCGAAGTATTCGCGAGAGGAACTCATCGGGCAGGATCATCGCATCATCAGCTCGGGTCATCATCCCAAGGCCTTCTTTCGCGATCTATGGAACACCATCTCGGGAGGCCAAGCATGGCACGGCGAAATCAAAAACAAGGCCAAGGACGGTTCCCATCATTGGGTGGAAACGACCATCGTCCCCTTCGTGAACGAGGATGGAAAGCCGCTCCAGTATCTAGACATCCGCGTGGAGATCACCGAGCGGAAGATCACTGAGGAGAAGTTGCGCGAAAACGAGGTCGAAACCAAACGTGCGCGCGATTACGCCGAGGCCACGCTGCGCACCGCGCCCATTCCGCTCATTATCCTGCACGCCGACCTGCGGGTAAACACGGCCAACGAGGCCTTCTACAAAAATTTCCGGGTCGCACCCGCCGAAACCGAAGGCGCTTTGATTTATGATCTCGGCAATCACCAGTGGAACATTCCCAAACTGCGCGAACTGCTCGAAGAGATTCTGCCGAAAAACAATTTTTTCAATGACTTCGAGATCACGCACGAATTTGAAAGCATCGGCCGCCGCACCATGCTGCTCAACGCCCGCCGCATGGAGAACGAAGCAGGCCAGCCGTTGCAGATCGTGCTCGCCATCGAAGACATCACCGACCGCAAGCAGGCCTCGCAGTATGCCCGCAGCCTCATCGAAGCGAGTCTCGACCCGCTAGTCACGATCAGCGCGGAAGGCAAGATCACCGACGTTAACGAGGGCTTGATCAAGGTGACTGGAATGGCGCGGAGAAAACTGATCGGCACCGATTTCTCCGACTACTTCACCGAGCCCGAGAAGGCGCGCGAGACCTACCAGCAGGTCTTCGCGAAGCGCTTTGTCACCGACTACCCGCTCACCATCCGGCACCAGAACGGTCGTCTCACCGATGTGCTCTACAATGCCTCTGTTTACAAGGACATGAGTGGCAACGTGCTCGGTGTCTTTGCCGCCGCGCGCGACATTACTGACCGCAAGCAGGCGGAAGAAGCGTTGATCGAGGCTAAGGAGCACGCGGAAGCCGCTAGCAAAGCGAAGGACAATTTCCTCGCAGCGCTCAGCCACGAGCTGCGCACGCCTTTGACCCCCGTGCTGATGACCGCCACAGCGCTCGCCAGTGATCCAACACTTCCAGCCGAGGCGCGCGAGCAGCTCGACATGATGCGCCGAAATATCGAACTCGAAGCGCGACTCATTGATGACCTACTGGACCTCACCCGCATTATCCACGGCAAGCTGATCATCGCGCCTGTCACTGCGGACATCCACGAATTACTCCACCATACGGACGAGATCATCCGTAGCGAAGGCCTAGGAAAAAAGTTGCGCATCACATTGAACCTCGAAGCCGCGCGGCATCACACGCTGGCCGATCCCGCGCGGCTCCAGCAGGTGTTTTGGAACCTCCTGCGGAACGCTGTCAAATTCACGCCCGATGACGGCACCATCACCGTAAACACCCGCAATAACGCCGAGGGCAGGATTATCATCAGCGTGGCAGACGACGGCATTGGCATCCGCGCCGAAGTATTGGCGCAAATTTTTGATGCCTTCGAGCAGGCGGATACGACCGGCGAGCATCGCTACGGCGGGCTGGGCCTAGGGCTCGCGATCTCCAGCGCCATCGTCACCGCGCATGGCGGCGAGATCAAAGCTGAAAGCCAAGGCTGCGGGGAGGGTGCGGAATTCACCGTCACCCTCGGCAGTGTCACAGCACCCGCCGCGAGCAGCCATCAGAACACTTTGCCCACCCAACGAACACGCGCACTTTCCCTTCTCGTCGTTGAAGATCATGAATCCACGCGCATGGTGCTGGAGCGCCTGCTCACCCGCAGCGGCCACATGGTTGTCACCGCCTCTACCGCGCATAATGCGCTCGCCGCCTTCAAAGCCGCGCACTTCGATGCTGTCATCAGCGACCTCGGCCTGCCCGACGGTAGCGGCATTGATCTGATGGTGCAGATCCAAAACATCCGTCCCGTCGCCGCCATCGCCCTGAGCGGTTACGGCATGGAAGATGACTTGCAACGCTCTAAGGCGGCGGGCTTCTTCGCTCACCTCGTGAAGCCCGTAAAGGTGGAACAGCTCAAGCAGTTGCTGACCCAAATATCAGCCCGAGCTGGGCAACACGATAACGCATAAACCTCACGCCGCATCCCCATGAATGACGACCCCAAGAACATCCAACGAATCATTCACCAGCATGTGCATGATGTGAGGAACTCGATCAACAACCTCGATCTCCAAGCCGTGTTGCTCGAAGATATCGGAACCGACCCCGAGGTGGCTGAGACTCTCAAAGGGATGCGCGCTGAGTTCACTCAGTTAGAGGCGACGGTGAAGTTGTTGCAGTCCAAATTTGCCGCACCGCAATCAAGCATGCTCAAGGCTGATGATTCAACGCAGTTAAAGTCGGCACAAATCGACTTGGTAGGAGGATGTGGCGAAGCAAAGGAAATAGACCCCGAGGTCTTATTTTCACCACAAGACTTGGTAGATCTCGAGAGAAATACGGCACCTAAGACTATTCTAATCATCGATGATCAGGAGCAGAATCTCCACCTTATCGGCACTGTGCTAACGATGGCCGGATATGGAGTCATCCGCGCAAGTCGTGGTGAAGCGGCGTTTGCACTGCTGGCCGCAAGCACGCCCGACCTTATCCTCCTTGACATGTGCATGCCGGAGATGAACGGAATCGAAGTCTGCCGTAAGCTCAAGGCAAAGGAGTGCTGGGCGGACATTCCGATCATTTTTCTTTCTTCTGCGGACGAAAAAAACCTCATCGTCGAAGCGCTCGAATGCGGCGGAGCGGACTACGTTACCAAGCCCTTCAATAAAGCCGAACTGCTCTCCCGCGTGCGTGCCCATCTAGCCTTGAAGGAAGCGCGTGAACAGTTGCGTGACCTCGCCGAGGACAAGGACGAACTGCTCGGTCTGCTCACGCACGACTTGGGGAACGATCTCTTGGGCCTTCACTTGAATGCGGTCGCCTTGGAGAAGCAGCTCGGGAACATCCCGCCCCACTGCGCAGCATTCCTGAGCAACATTGCGCGCTCGACTGAAGTCATCACTGCGTTTGTACAGGAGTTCCTCGCCAATCAATCCGCCGAACACATTCAGGTTCAACCCGAACCGCTCGACATCCGGGTCATTCTTAGGGAAGGGGTGGAGCGGCACGTCATCCTCGCCGAGGGTAAGAAAATCACCTTGGCTGTCGAGTTTCCCGATTACCCGCTTTATGCACACGCGGATCAAGAGGGACTCCTACGCGTGCTCGATAACCTGCTGTCCAACGCCGTCAAGTTTTCTCCCACTGGCAGCAGTGTGACTCTCACCGCCGGCGTCGGCCCGTTGGCATGGACACATTTCTCCATCCGCGATGAAGGCCCGGGATTCACCGCCAAAGACCAGGAGAAAATGTTCCGTCGCTATGGCCGTCTCAGCGCCAGACCAACGGCTGGCGAGCATTCTTCGGGACTTGGTTTATCTATCGTCAAGCGATTGGTGGAAACCATGAACGGTCGCATTATCGTGGAGAGCAAGACTGGAGAAGGAGCCTGCATCACTGTGTCATTGCCTGCGGTATTGATGGCGAGTGAGGCTTCACCGTCCTCGGCGATCTAGGAGAAGATGTGATCCTGTTAACTGGTAGGGTTTTACCCCATCGCGTTGAGGAAGTTGCCTAGTGTATATTTTTCTCAATGGTCACCTAACGGGATTTCGCAACAGGCGGAGAATTCCCGCGAAATTGGATTTCCTCCCCGTGATCTTATAGAAACCCTAATATGTACTCAGAACTCGACGGAAGCCGCAAGGCAATTGGCGATATCCATGTGTTGTTCCACGAAGGGCTATACCATCTTTTTCATCTCGTCCTACCGAACCACGATTTCATCGCCCATGCGGTGAGTACGGACGCAATCCATTGGCGGCGGGTTCGCAACTCGATTTTTCTAGGCGATCCAGGGAGCTGGGATGACCTGATGCTTTGGACGATGCATGTTTCACCAGACCCCCACAAGCCAGGTGGATGGCGGATGTTTTACACAGGACTTTCCCGTCGGGATAGGGGGCTCTACCAGCGGGTGGGACTTGCCGTCAGTGACGACCTTTATGTTTGGAAAAAACACGCGGTTCACTGGGAGGACGGCCGTGGTCTCGATGACCCCGAGTCGGTGAAAAAAGCACGCCAACAATCACTCCGCGACGGACCCGACGAAATCGCCGCATTGATCGACATGGAGAGCTGCTTTCCAATTTTACCGTCACCGGACTATTACGAATCGGATTTGTCAGAAGGGCGGCATTTGGTGAGTTTCCGCGATCCATTTTTCTCCGAAAATGACGGTAGCGGCATCCTGCTGGTGGCGGCAAGGGTCAAGGATGGCCCCATTGTCCGGCGTGGTTGTGTGGCAATTTATTCCGAAGTGCAGCCTTATCATTTTGAGGCGAAGCCGGCATTGCTCCACCCAGGGCTGTATGATGATCTGGAAGTTCCGAATATCGTTACCATTGGCAACGAGCGCTATTTGATCGCTAGCATCCGGGAAGACGCAAAGATCCGGTATTGGCACGCAAGCTCCGAATGTTCCGACTGGCGGAGCTATCACGACAACGTGCTGATTCCCCAGGGAAACTATGCCGGACGTGTCTGCGAGGACGAAAACGGTTGGCTTCTGTGGTGTTTTTACGCAATGAATCATACGAGTTACCCCACGAATAACCTGATGCCGCCTCCGAAGCGCCTCTGCCGGACCGATGATGGGGTTCTCTACCTCCGGACGTTCGAGGGATTTGAGGAATGGATCGAAGACCCAGTGGAACTGAAAGAACCTTCGGTGCTGAAAGATTCACGTGGCCACAAGATCGAGCAGACTGATGACGGATGGGATCTGCAGAGCGAATTCGGTTTCCAGGCATTCCTGCTCGATGGACCGCAGTCCGATTTCCGGCTGGACTGTCATCTGGCGGTCGATGGCAAGGGCAAGTGCGGTTTCGTCTTTCGCATCGATGAGGAAAGCCATGACGGATATTACCTGGCTCTAGATCTTCTCAAAGGGTCCGCCCAGTTGCGTTCATGGGGAACAGCGAGGGAACAAGAAGGTGAGCAAATGATGAGCTTTAAAACACTACAGTCCGGAAACTGGGTGGCACGCGGCGCATGTGGAGAGGATCTTTCTCTCATCGCCTTTGGGAGTTATATCGAACTTTCTATCGGAGGGCGTATCGTTCTATCACTTGCCGATCTCGATTTTAACAACGGGCATCTGGGAATCTATGCGGATTCATGCGGCCTCTTACTTACCGACATAAGTCTCAACCCAATGCGCAAGCCCGAACAACGGGACGGCCAGCTCATCGGGAGCTGATGCCTCTGGTGAATCCAGGAATGGCCGGAGGTAGCTTCCGCAGGGCGGGCGCGCTGCCAGTGCATATTGAGATCGAGTATTGCCTGCTCGTATTCCTGCTCGTTGATATCGTACGACGATGCGAGTTCTGAAAAGATAACAACTCACGATTTTATCCAACTTTTTCAAATAACGAACTTGCCCGTCTTGTTGCCGCCGCCGGAGCCTTCAGCCTCTGATCTTTCTCCCGGCGCTTGTCTGCCTCTCTGTTAGCAGGCGAGCCGCCCTTTCCTGCATCTGGCCTTGCCCGTTTCGGTTCGACATCGGAGGTAGATGGTCGGTTATCCTATTTGTCCAATTTACGGCGGAATCCGAGTAATCTGTCAGAGGACGGGCAACATCAGCATCATGATAATGGTTCCATTCGTTTACGGGGCTTAGGTCATCTGTGTTCATATTTTTTGTGTAGTTGCACGCTCAGATATAGCGCGTCCGGATCGAATCTCCTATGGGGTGAAACCCTAATTTCTACGGATTTAAGATCAGATGCTAAATTCCCTAGCTAGGGCCAAACCCCAGAGCTTACATCAATGAGAACCGCCGGGACATGTTCGAAGTCCGTGACTGAAGATGGAGCAGTCCGACTACGAAATAAATAATCTAATCAAAGTTATTTTCTAGCTATAGCGATCAGTTTCAGAAGTATCAAAAATAAGGGACCGAAAAATCCGAAGGCTTCGGGAATTTCTCCACTCTTCAAAAGGCAGAGAAGAATGATGATTTTTCATTAGGCCGATCTTAAGTGGAATCGGCCGCCAGTCACTCGGCCTGTGGGACGGCGGTGAATTTTTTCCCGAATGCCGAAGGCTTTTGGCTCGTGATCCGAGCAGCGGTAGGTGCCGAGGAGAGGCCCATGAGCGGCGGGATATTGGCGTAATTGCCGGTATTCTGTGCACGGTCGTGATGTCAGTGAAGCAACTCCGCTGTGCTCGAATGAGTTGCAGGTCGGTGATGAGACGCCTCCCTCCTCAAAGGCCAGTGAACGGTTTGGCATTGGCCTTCCGTGCCCAACGCTCTTCCGCACTCGGTGGGTTTTTCATGAGCGGGGCAAAGTGGGCTTCAACAACGCGAGGGTCAATGAAGCGCACCGGGTGAGGCTTCGGTCCCTTTGGGCAGGGTGCGAAGTCAAGATTCGCCAAGTCCGTTGGCTTTGATTCTGTCGATGGCGCTTTGTCCTCCATGCTTCAGAACGATAGCGGAAAAATCGGGATCGTCGAGAGAGAGCTTGTTGGCTTTGGCGAGGGCGATGACGTCTGACCAGTCCTGCTCCGTGTTTTCGCGGCTTGGTTGGCTGATCGCATGGAGCTTGAGAGCTATCATCGAAAGGACGCTGGGGGTGGATATTGGAGATGAGTCGATCCGGGTGGCTGAAAGGACTTGGAAAACGCTGTCGTCCACGAGCATTAAATCGACAGGCGGCATGGCAAAGCCGGGATGGGCTTCGAACTGCAGGAAGTTGGGAGACTCTGAATAAATGCGATAGCTCAGTTTCGAGAGTTCGGATTTCCAGGATTCCGCTGCGGATCTCGGAACTAGGAGGTCGAGATCGTAGGTGGCGCGGGGATGTCCCAAGGCAGTAATCGCGTGGCCTCCGATCATGAGAGCGGAGAGGTCCTTTTCCCTGATGAGGTTGGAAATGGTTGTTAGGAAACTTTCCATCGGGGGGCGGGGGATTGCCGGGACAGGAATGTCCCGACTCCTTAGATGCAGAGGGCTTTTTCTTGGAGGGCCTTCATTTCAGAGTCGGAGATTGGAGTCGGGTTCGGATAGTCGAACATTTCTCCTTCGTAGTTGCGGAGAGTCACTTTGGAATCGTCGGAATCGACGACGTAGTTCGGGTTGACCGGGATTTTTCCCCCACCCCCAGGGCCGTCGATGACGAACTGAGGAATGGCATAACCAGTGGTGTGGCCACGAAGCTTTTCGATGATGTTGACGCCTTCCGCGACCGATGTGCGGAGGTGAGAGGAGCCGGTGATGAGGTCGCACTGGTAGAGATAATACGGGCGCACGCGGGCCATGAGCAGCTTGTGGACGAGCGCTTTCTGGATCTCCGCAGAATCGTTGATACCGCGTAGGAGGACGGATTGGTTGCCGAGGGGAATGCCGGCTTCGGCGAGCCGGACAAGCCCATCGCGGACTTCGCTAGTGAGCTCCTTGGGGTGGTTCGCGTGGATGGAGATGAAAAGCGGGTGATGCTTTTTAAGCATCGCGCAGAGTTCGGGAGTGATCCGCTGTGGGAGGAAAACCGGGATGCGTGATCCGATGCGCAGGAACTGAATGTGCGGGATGGCGCGCAGGCGGGTGAGAATCTTGTCGAGCTTCGCATCGGAGAAAAGCAGGGGATCTCCACCGGAGAGCAGGACATCACGGACTTCCGTGTGTTTCTCAAGGTATTGGAAAGCGGCTTCCCATTGGGTTTCGAGTTGTTGCTCGCCGACGCCGGAGACGACGCGGGAGCGCGTGCAGTAGCGGCAGTAGGATGCGCAGCGGTCTGTTACGAGGAATAGCACCCGGTCCGGGTAGCGGTGGACGAGGCCGGGCACGGGCATGTGGGAGTCCTCGCCGCAGGGATCAGAGAGTTCTTCGGGAGCGGTCCAGCCCTCCTCGATTCGTGGAATCACTTGGCGGCGGATTGGGCAATCGGGATCGTCCTTGTCGACCAGGTTGAAGAAGTGGGGAGTGATCGACATCGCGAGCTTGGTGCCGGCCAGCAGGACACCGGCGCGTTCCTCGTCTGTCAGGTTGATGCGCCCTTCGAGATCCGAGAGCGAATCGATGCGGTTGCGGAGTTGCCATTTGTGATCGTGCCATTTCTCCATGGCGGAGTCGGGCCAGTATCCTGGGGCGTGGGAAGTGAAAGTGGTTTCTAAGTCGCTAGAGGAATTCATTCGCTGTTTGTTATCTGAAATCCGTCGGGCAGGATGCAAGCAGGGTCAAGGGCGGATTTCTTTTGATGGACCCAATTCGTCATGCGAGAGGGTTGCAGAGTTTTTTAAACCCCGTATTTCTAAAGTCGCGTAGATTGGAGTTTGCAAACTCGTCAACCCCGTGTGCACGGAGCGTGAGGGCAAGCCTGACATCAATGATGCGGCGGAAGACGAACTGATTCTGCGCAGCCTGCTCCCAGACGGTGGACATGATAGGAGCGGACTCGATTAACCTCCATGACCGGTTGTTTCGGTAGGATTGGCAGACCTTGGCCGCGCTAGCTGCGGTGAGCGGTTTTGAGGATATCTTTTCGTTACGAAGTTTCAGATAAAGCTCGACGAGCACTAGTTCGCATATGGCGACATCGCTTCGTCCCGCGAGGGAGCGGATGAACGACACGGCGGCATCGTGCTGCGGCGATGCGCTTCGCCTCGCGGTAGAGAGCATCGGGGATTTGAACTTGCGTTTTGAGCATGATGGTATTTTGCCAGCGAACGGAAATTTGGCGACGTTGCGGTCATCTGGAAAGCCGCTCCACAAGTTCGATAAGCCTTCCAGTGGAGGATGCGACGGTCGGAGCGAAGGGGAGGTTATCATCCTTTTCGTCGGGCAGTAGCATGGGACGGGTGGCGACCCGGAGGGCGGGAAGACCCATTTCGAAGAGTTTGGAAGCGAGATCAAAATCATCGCCGAGGCAGACCACTTCGGCACCGAGGACTTGTCCAAGACCTTCGAATTCGGTGGTGGGTAGGGCTTCGGTATCGCGTGAGGAGAGGATGAGGGTTTCGGCTTCGCCCATGGCTTCGATGCAGAGAATGGCCTTGGGATTGGGGGCGGCTTTGATCAAATTGACTGTGGCAAGGGCGGTTTCGATGATGGGAGAATCCGTTTCGTTCGCATGGGGAAGGAACAGGAAATGGATTGAATGCAAAGGGGAGGAATTCGCAAGTGCCTGGGCCGTAGCAAGTGTGGCTGCCAGGCCGGTGGCGTTTTTCTCAGCGCCGCGTGAACCGACCGGTGAATCGTAAGAGGTCACCAGCCATACAGCTGCTGCCTTTTCATCGGCGCCGGGTATGGTTGCTTGGAGAATTGGGAAGCCGGCTGGGCCATCGATGGATTTGACTTCGTAGCCTGTGTTCGAAGGGCCGAGCAATCCTTGGATCATTGCGGCCGCGCTTTGAAGTTGGCCCGGACGGGCGGAGTTGCGCTCGCCAATGACCTCGATGATCTTCCGCAGGTCATCGGCGATGAGTGGAATGGAAACTGATTGCGAGAAACGTTTCTCCGCCTCGGCTTCGGTCTTCTTTTCGTTTTCAAAATATTTGACCAACGCGAAGCATGCGGAAACGATTAACCAAGCTGGTAGGATGACCAACAGCCATGGAACGACTTTAAATTTTTTCCCGGATGCCATGGTGGGTTAGGGAGATTCTTCAGGTTTGTTCTCTGGCCGGCCGTTGCTGTCCTCGGTTTCTGAGAAATCCTCGATCTCGCGACGCCATCGTTGGGAAATCCATGGCCGTATGAATCCGTATAGCAGGTATGAGCTGAACAGGACGACTGGCATAATGTAGCGGAAACGGATCGTGAGGAAAACGAGGACAACGGCACCGACGATGGTGGTGAAGGAGCCGCGCGTTTTCCAGTCGACTGTTTTGAAGGAAGGATAACGGACATCACTGACCATCAGCCAGGACAGGCCGAGCATGGCGCCTGCGAGGACGTATTTCCAAACTCCGACTTCGTGGTCGTTTTTGTAAAGATCGATAATCAGGAAGGTGAGTGAGGCGATAAAGCCGGCGGCCATCGGGATTGGGATGCCTCGGAAATCGGAATTCGCGATGGGCTTCTTGGGTAGCGAGGCGAGGCAGTTGAAGCGGGCCAGTCGCATTGCTCCGCAGACAAGATAGATCAGCGCGATGGTCCAGCCGATGTTGCCAAGTGGGAAAAGCACGGCGCGGGAGAGCAGCATCGCAGGAGCCATGCCGAAGGAGATGATGTCGGCAAGGGAATCGAATTCCTGTCCGAAGGGAGAATCCTGGCCTCCGAGTCTTGCTAGCCTGCCGTCAAGCAGGTCGAACAAGCAGGATCCAAAAATGAGTAGAATGGCGTATTGGTAATACTCGCGTGAGATCTCGTAGTATTGTTTCGCCCCGAGGATGCCATCGCTGGAGTATTTCTGAACCTCGATCTGGCCTTTGAAAATCATGAGTACGGCGAAAAAGCCGCAGGCGAGATTGCAAGCGGTCATCAGGTTGGGGAGGAAGTAAATCTTCGGCTCGTCCGGGTCGCGTGGGCGTGGCATGTCGCCAACATGTACTGCAATGGCCCGGCGCTCAACCTTGAAGAATCGGCGGATGGAGGGATAATTTTGAGATCGCGGTGGTGTCGTGTCCCGGATAGGTTGATTTTCTAAAAACGGCTACAAGAACCCATCTCTTCCGGTCCTGGTAAGGACTGGGTGGTGCTTGTAAGAAAGATCTGATGCGTGCTGAGAACTGGTTGTTAGACAAACGCAACCTGATCAGTCAGCATCTCCATTGAAAGTTCGAAAAATATGGCTGTTGAATTCAAGGATTACTATGAGGTGCTGGGGATCGTTCGCGATGCTTCGCAGGCGGATGTGAAGAAGGCTTTCCGCAAATTGGCCAGGATTCACCATCCGGATGTCGCTAAGGATAAGTCGACGGCTGAGGAAAAATTTAAAGAAATCAACGAGGCCTACGAGGTGCTCAGTGATCCTGAGAAACGGAAAAAATATGACACGCTCGGTGCGAATTGGAACGGGCAGGCACCACCTCCGCCGGGCGGGGCGGAGTTCCAGTTTGACGGTACGGGCTTCAGCGATTTCTTCGAGCAACACTTTTCCGGAGGCGGAGCAAGGCGTTCCGCAGGCTTCAGTGGAGGTGGATTTTCCGGTCGGGGCGGTGCCAGACGCGGGCAGGACATCGAGGGTGACCTGATGGTCACGCTTGAGGAGGCTTTTTCCGGTTCGATGCGAACTATTTCCCTCCGCAAGTCCGATCCGAGGACGGGGCAGGTTATCACCGACGAGGTGCAGGTAAGGATCCCGGCGGGCATCGGCGAGGGGCAGCGGCTGCGAGTTCCTGGTCACGGCGGAGATGGCGCGGGCGGTGGAGCGGACGGCGATCTCTATCTCCGCGTCCGTATGGCTGCGAATCCTGACTACCGTGTGAAAGGACATGATCTCTTCCGTGACCTCCCTCTTGCTCCGTGGGAAGCTGTGCTGGGGACCACGATTTCGCTCACCTTGCCCGGAGGTAAAACCGTTCAGCTCAAGATTCCTGGGGGGACAGGTTCGGAGGACCAACTCCGGCTCAAAGGCTACGGCTTGCCGAAAAAGAACGCTCCGGGAGACCTGTATGTGGAGATCTCCATCGAGACTCCGCCCGAGATTGAAGGGGAAGAGAAGGGTCTCTGGGAAAAGCTCCGCGACATTTCGAAATTCAAACCAAGGGAAGACTGATATGGAAATGATAAGCCCCGACCCACAGGGAACCCATCCGATTGAGGTCGTGATCCGCATGACAGGCTCCTCGCGGCGAAAGATTATTTTCTACTGCCGGAAAGGCATCGTTTCGCCCGTCGAACGGGATGAGGACGAGGGCTGGCGTTTCGACGAGGATTCCGTGATCCGCCTCCGCCACATTGAGGCGCTGCGCCAGCGGCACCGCATGAACTGGGCGGCGATTCAAACTATCATCGGGCTTCTCGACGAGGTGGAAAGCCTCCGCGCGGAGCTGCGGTGGAGGAGGTAGTCAACGAGTGCCAATTTTCATAGGTGTTTGTTTATCACGCCGTGCAAGCGATCCATCAGTGGTAGAGCTGATCCGGCCCGGTCCGCCCTGATCAAAAACGGCAGGAGCCATATCCCCGGAAAGTGAGTGAGCCATCGGAAATACACCGCATTTCCCCCGGGATCCCACTTCTGTTTGGTGAGGCGGGCTGCCACTTTTAGGTGCATCCGCCTTTTCCTTTCCCATAGCCATCCTGCCGGATAGAAATAAATCGCCAATGCCACACCCGGTCTCCCGGCCCTTCCGCCGAGAGATTGCCCACCATCATGTCCACCGAATCCCACTCCCAAATCGGCAACTTCATCTTGGGCATCTGCAATCTGCTCCGCGGCCCTTACAAGCGGAACGAATACCGCCGCGTCATCCTGCCGCTCACCGTGCTGCGGCGTTTCGATTGCATTCTAGCCGACACCAAGGCCGCCGTGCTGGCGGAGCATGCGTTGATCAAGACAAAGCCGGAGACGATCATCCGCCACAAGCTTGAGGCGATTACCAAGCGCCAATTCTACAATCTCTCCAAGCTGGATTTCAAAAAGCTCCTCGATGATCCGAACCAGCTCGCGCCGAACCTGAACTCCTACATCAATTCTTTCTCGCCCAATGTCCGGTCTATCATGGAGCGGTTTAAGTTCGATCAGGAAATCGCCATCCTTGCGGATAAGAACCTGCTCTATGAGGTGGTGAAAGCGTTCACCGGGCCGAACATTGATCTCTCCTACGATAAAGTGGACAACACCCAGATGGGTTACGTCTTCGAGGAGTTGATCCGGATCGGGGCGGAGCAATCGAACGAAGAGGCGGGGGAGCATTTTACGCCGCGTGAGGTCATCCGCCTGATGGTGAATCTCCTGCTGGACCCCGAGAAGGATCTGGCGAAAAGCAATGTGGTGAAAACCATCTACGATCCGGCCTGCGGCACCGGCGGTATGCTTTCCGTCGCGGAAAATTACATCAAGCAGCTCAATACCAAGGCTGATCCCCACCTCTACGGGCAGGATTGGAACGACGGTGCCTGGGCGGTCTGCAAGGCGGACATGCTCATCAAGGGCGAGGATGCGGACAACATTCGCCTCGGTGATTCCTTCACCATGGATGAGTTCGACCGCGATTCCTCGGGGAACAAATACACCTTCGATTACATGTTGGCGAACCCGCCCTTCGGCGTGACGTGGAAGCAGCAGGAAAAGGCGATCAAGAAGGATGCGGACTCGCTCGGCTACGAGGGGCGCTTCGGGGCGGGGCTGCCCAGGGTGAATGACGGCTCCTTGCTCTTCCTCCAGCACATGATCGCGAAGATGCGCGCGCCGAAAGCGGGCGGTAGCCGCATCGGCATCGTCTTCAATGGCTCGCCGCTGTTCACCGGGGATGCGGGATCGGGCGAGTCCGAGATCCGCCGCTGGATTATCGAGAACGACTGGCTTGAGGCAGTCGTCGCCCTGCCGGAGCAGCTTTTCTACAATACCGGCATCTCCACCTACATCTGGATCCTCTCGAACAAAAAAGGCAAAGCCCGCCAGGGCAAGATACAGCTCATCGGCGGGCGGGGCTTCTGGGTGCCGATGAAAAAAAGCCTCGGCAACAAGCGCCGCAAGATCGGCGATCCCGGCACAGGCAGGCCGGATGACAAAAACGATCCCGACCACGTCGGCGATCTCACCCGCATCTTCGGGGAATTCCAGGATGGGGAAACCCGGAGAACCGATGGCAAGGATCTCATCGTCTCCAAGATTTTGGATAACGAGGACTTTGGTTTCCACAAAATCACCGTCGAGCGCCCGCTGCGGCTCAATTTCCTCGCCAGTCCGGAGCGCATCGCCCTGCTGGACGAGCAGAGCGCCTTCAAGAGCCTCGCCACCAGCAACAAGAAGAATGAGGAGATTAGGATATTGGAGATTGAGGAGGGAAAGGTTCGCCAGCAGGAGATCCGGGATATTCTCGCCAGCCTCCACAAATCCACGGGCGGAAAGCTCTGCAAGGACAGGAAAATCTTCCTCTCCGGGCTGAAGAAGCTCGACCGCGCGGAGGGCGTCCGTCTCTCCGGTGCTGAGCTTAAAGCTGTCATCAACGCCATCGGCGAGCGCGACGAGACCGCCGAGATTTGCCGGAAAAGCGACGGCGAGCCGGAGCCGGACAGCGACCTGCGCGATACCGAAAGCGTCCCTCTCAAGGAAAGCATCGAGGAATATTTCACGCGCGAAGTCCTCCCGCACGTCCCGGACGCATGGATCGATCACAGCAAGACCAAGGTCGGCTACGAGATCCCGCTCAACCGTCACTTCTACCTCTACGAACCGCCACGTCCGCTGGAAACCATTGAAGGGGAGATTAGGGATCTGGAAAAAGAGATCATGGAAATGCTCAAGGAGGTGACGGCGTGAGCACGGGTTTGATTCTTTATCAGACCGATGACGGACTCGCCCGTGTGCAGCTCCGTGCCGACGAAGGCAGCGTGTGGCTCACCCAGCTGGAAATCGCCGAGCTGTTTGCCACCACCAAACAGAACGTCAGTCTTCACGCGAAAAACATCCTCGAAGATGGGGAATTGACCGCAGATCGAACTGTCAAGGAATCCTTGACAGTTCAAACCGAGGGCGCGCGGAAAGTTCAGCGCAGCACCCTTCTCTACAGCCTCCCGCTCATCCTCGCCATCGGCTACAGGGTGCGCTCGCCGCGCGGCACCCAGTTCCGCCAATGGGCGACCGCCCACCTAGGAGAGTTCCTTACGAAAGGCTTCCTGATGGATGACGAGCGACTCAAGAACCCGGGTGGCTGGGACTACTACGATGAGCTGCTGGAGCGCATCCGGGAAATCCGCACCTCGGAAAAGCGCTTCTACCAAAAAGTCCGCGATCTCTTCGCCCTCAGTGCCGACTATCGTGCGGACGATCAGTCCGCCCAGATGTTTTTCGCCGAGGTCCAGAACAAGCTGCTCTACGCCGTCACCCGCAAGACAGCGGCGGAAATCGTCGTCAACCGTGCCGATCCCTCGCTGCCGAACATGGCGCTGCTCACTTGGAAAGGCCGCCGCGTCCGCAAGGAGGATGTCATCATCGCCAAAAACTATCTCAATGCGGATGAAGTGGATTCTCTCAATCGCCTGGTTGTCATCTTCCTCGAACAAGCCGAACTCCGGACCAAGGAGCGCAAAGACCTCACGCTAGCCTACTGGCGTAGCAACGTGGATCGCTTGCTGGAATTCAACGATAAGCCGGTCTTAAAAGACGCAGGCAGCATCAGCGGCGGGGAAATGAAATCCATCGCCCACGACCGCTACGAAATCTTTGATTCCCACCGCCGCAAGGCAGAGGCCATCGCCGCCGATTCCGAGGACATCAAAGCCCTGGAAGCCATCGAAATCCAAGCAACCAAGAAAGGAGGTGCGAAGTGAACGCCAAACCGTATCCGAAATACAAGGCCAGTGGGGTGGACTGGCTGGGCGATGTGCCGGAGCATTGGGAGGTGAAGCGACTAGGATATGTGGCAAAACTGAAAAGCGGAGAAAGTATCACTGCGGAAGTTTTCGATGATAGTGGAGAGTTTCCCGTACTTGGCGGCAATGGATTCCGTGGATTATTCGATAAGTTTACCCATGACGGCGAATATGTGCTGATCGGTCGGCAAGGAGCATTGTGCGGAAATATAAACTACGGCAGTGGCAAGTTTTGGGCATCAGAACATGCTTAAGTCGTGTCAGTGCTCGCTCAATTTGATGTTTTCTGGATGGGCGAGCTGCTTAGATCAATGAACTTGGGTCAGTATTCGATCACAGCTGCCCAGCCAGGGATTTCTGCGGAAGCAATACGCTCTTTGAAGATACCAATTCCTCCGCTTTCGGAACAGCAACTGATCGGTGATTTCTTACGGAAGAAGACCGCAAGACTCTCCACCTTGCTTGGGAAGAAGCGGGAACTGATCGTGAAGCTCAAGGAGAAGCGCAGCGCCCTCATCTCCCGCACCGTCACCAAAGGCCTCCCCCCCGAAGCCGCCGCCAAGGCCGGCCTCACCCCCAATCCGAACCTCAAACCCTCCGGCATTGAATGGCTCGGGGATATTCCGGAACAATGGGACGTAAGGAGGTCAAAGATGTTATTTCGATTGTTTGGAGGCTACGCTTTTTCCAGCGATGGATTTTCCAAAGAGGAAGATGACTTTCCTGCATTGGTTACACCGGGCAGTTTTTCCCAAGATGGTGGTCTGCAATTCCCTGCTGGAAAGACAACCTATTTTACAGCCGATTATCCGAAGGCGTTCAGCCTGAAGACCAAAGATTTGTTGATTGTTCTGACTGACTTGTCCTACAAAAAACTGATTCTTGGCCGGTGTGTGATAGTGGATCGACCAGGACTGTTGCTGAATCAACGAGTGGCTAAAATACTCATTCATGATTCAGCCAAAGGTTTAATCGACCACAGCTTTCTAATTCACGTGCTAAACTCTCGGGTCGCCCGCGAGCAGCTTATTCAGACAGCTACAGGGACGACGGTTTTTCATAGTTCACCTACCAAAGTCGGAGAGTGTATATTAGCGATTCCACCTAAAGTCGAGCAAACTGCTATTGCCTCCTACCTGGATACAGAGACCACCAAACTCGACAGCATGATCCAAAAAGTGGAATCCGCCATCGAGAAGCTCACGGAATACCGCACCGCCCTCATCACCGCCGCCGTGACCGGGAAAATCGATGTTCGGCATGATTGACATTCAACCCCATTCCAGCTTATACACCCGCAATTTATGAACTACCGAGAGCCATTGCCGGAAGGCTGCCCGCCTACCGATTCTCTGGAGGTTACGGGGCGGCTGACCGTATTCCGTTTGGTGCGGGCTGTGCCTCCGTCCAACGATGATTTTCGCTCGCAGCGTGAGGAAAAACCGGGGCGACATTCTCCGGTATATCGGAATGCCAAGCACGCGGGCTTTCGGTCTTCACCGACCGCCGCGATGCTGAGAAGGCACTCAAGCTGCCGAGCCTTCGCGGGCGGCAAATCTGTGGGATCACGCTCGGCCAAGGTGCGGGGCGTATCCTCCAAACCGGCAAACCATCGCACCACACCTGGTGGCCGCTGGCGGAGTTCGAGATTCCAAGCTACTGTGAAACGGAGGCCGCATGAAGACGTTCAAACATATACAAACCCTTTTTTATTACGAAGGCCCGCAGGTCATCGAGGGGCGCGATTTGTTCGGCGGGCACTACATAGGAGTGATGGTGGAAGCGGATGGCGAGACGGATCGCTACCTGATCGCAGGCGTGGTTCCCGAAAGCCTTCGGAAATTCCGTGTCGGGGGGATGGACTTGCGTTCCTTGATTGAGGAGCACGGGTCTGATGAATGGTATCTGGCGTCGATCGAAGGAGGTCAATTGAACCAGCCGCTCGAACCGCAGCCGCAATCGAACCCGTTGGCTGTATCCGGTTTCCTTCCCGATCCGGGATTTCTGCTGCATGATCAGGCGATTTCCGATGAAACCGTGCTGGAAGTCCGCGCGCGGAATAATGTGATCCTGAGCGTCTCCGTGGAACCCCCGGAAGCCGCGACGGAACACAGGATCCGTTTGGAAACGCTGGCGGGGCTGCTGGCGCACGTCCAGACCATGGTCAAACATGCCTACGCGGCAGCCTTGCGTGAACTGGCACCAATCACACGCAAGCAGATTGATCGTTCCGATTCCCATCTTCTGGATGTGATCATACCTGCCGCCGCAGGTTCTTTCAGGGTGACGATGGAGGCATCGAAGCTGCCAGACATGCTGGGTGATTCTGAGATCGCGCGTGCCTTGGACAGGATCGACGTGTTGTTTGCTAATGCTGACAATCCTCTGGCGGTTCTGGAGGCAGTCAAGGCTCACAAAGGCCACTTGGCCGGAGCGTATCTGCGGTTGCTTCGCTTTCTGACAGAACATCAGACGGGAATCAGCTACTCGTGGGCAGCTCCGAATTTCGCCACTCCGAAAGGCAGCAGGGTTTCCGAATCCCAGATCACGGCGCTTGTGGAAGTGCTTTCGGGAATTTCAAACCTAGGAGCGGAGTCGATCAATATCGTCGGCAAGCTTGAGAAGGCTGACGTCGTGCACGACACATGGCGGATCTCCAACGAAGAAGAATCGTTCTCCGGCAAGGTGAAAGACGGTGGACCCAGTTTGAACGGATTGAAAATCGGGGGTTCTTACCGACTCTCGTGTATCGAAGAGATCGAGTTTATGGAAGGCACGGGTCGGGAACAGCGCCTTCTTTATCTGGAGGAACACCAGCCTACCTGATCGGGCGGACATCGATAATCTTATTCTCGATGCATATAGCCCTACCACTGCCGTCCGGAGGATTTCCTGTGGACTCGACAGGGGCTTGAACGGCGTTTAGTTTTTCGGGAAATGACACGCATTGAAGTGAAGCCGGAACTTTTGGATTGGGCGGTTGTCCGATCCGGGAAAGACCGTGCCAAGCTGCAAAAGCGGTTCAGCAAGCTGGATGAGTGGCAGCGGGGAGAGCTTCTGCCGACCCTGAAACAGCTTGAGGATTTTGCCAAGGCGACCTACACGCCGCTGGGTTACCTGTTTCTCGAAACGCCACCGGAGGACAAGATGCCGATCCGGGATTTCCGGACGGTGATGGGGCGTGCGCCCCGCCGTCCCAGCCCGAACCTGCTGGATACAATTTATCAGATGCAGCGACGGCAAGAGTGGATGCGGGAGTTTCTGCAGGAGCATGGCGCCGGACGGCTGGAATTCATCGGTTCCGCCACATATGAAAGTCCGGTCGTGGAGTTGGCTGGTGCGATCAGGGCGACGCTGGGATTCGATGTGGATTGGGCTTCGGCCTTTGCGACATGGGAGGACGCGTTGCGGGCGATGAAAAGCGCGATTGAAGAGATCCGCATTCTCGTTTTCACCAACGGGATTGTCGGAAACAATACTTCCCGTGCTCTCGATCCGGAGGAATTCCGTGGCTTTGTGCTTACGGATGATCTCGCACCATTGATTTTTGTGAACGGCAATGATGCCAAAGGGGCGCAAATGTTCACCCTGGCTCACGAGCTTGCGCATCTTTGGCTGGGGGAAACCGGGGTTTTTGCGCTTCCCAATCTCCAGCCGAGCGAGAACCGCGTGGAGGAATATTGTAACAAGGTTGCGGCGGAGTTCCTCGTCCCTGCGGTTGCACTCCGGGAGGTTTGGAATCGCTGCGGCAATCTATCCCGGGATTTTCAGCCACTGGCGCGCCGTTTTAAGGTCAGTGCTCTGGTCGCCGCCCGCCGTGCCCTGGACGAGAGCTTGATCACCAAGGAAGAGTTTTTGATTTTTTATCGAAATCAGACCCGTCGCGTTGCGAAAAAATCCGGAGGTGATTTTTTTAGAACACAGAACAACCGGGTGGGCGCACGTTTTGCCAGTGCGGTGGATCGTGCAACCCGTGAAGGCAGCCTGCTCTATCGTGATGCCTACCATCTTACGGATCTCAGTGGCGAGACGTTCAGGAAATACCTCGGAAATATCCAAACGGCATGACGAGCACCCCTACTGACACCACATATCTTCTGGATGCGACCGTGTTCATGCAGGCGAAGGATGCGCATTACCGGTTTAGCTTCTGTCCGGCGTTCTGGGAGTTTCTCGTTGCCGCCCGGCGCGAAGACAAGCTGCTCAGCATTGATAAGATTCTCGGCGAGATCGCCACAGGAGGCGGTGATCTGCAAGCTTTCGCGAGCGTCCGCCTGGGGGATGGGTTTTTCCGGGATTCGGGGGATTCGGCGGTGGTCGCGGAATTCGCCCGCCTGACGGCATGGGTTCAAGTTTTACGGAAAGACTTTGAAACTGGCGTATTTCCGCGCGGCGCACCGACTCAATTACGAGCTGGATGATCTCTTCGGCAAGAATCAGCTCACCCTCACACGGCAAGTGACTTGCCATCCATCGTCCAATGCGACGGTGGATATTCTGTTGGCGATCAACGGGCTGCCGGGGGCAACGATCGAGCTGAAAAACCCGACGACGGGGCAGAACTGGCGACATGCGGTGAAGCAGTATGAGCAACGCGATTTCCGGGCTCCCTTGTTCAAGTTTAAGAACCGGGCGCTGGTACACTTCGCAGCGGATACGGATGAAATCCACATGACGACGCGGCTGGCGGGGGAGAGAACGTATTTCCTCCCTTTTAACCGTGGTAGCCACCCCGGACAGATCCAATGCGGCAAGGGCAATCCGGTGCATTCCTTCGGCTACCGGACGGGATACTTCTGGGAAGAGGTACTGCGTATGGACAGCTTCATAGAGATCATCGGGAGCTTCATGTTCCTGGAGAAAAAGGAAGAGAAGGTGGATGACGGGAAAGGCGGAAGCAAGTTCATCACGAAGGAGACCCTGGTGTTTCCGCGCTATCATCAACTCGACTCGACGCGCAAGCTGATCATCGAAGCAAGGAAGGAGCGAGCGGGGCACAACTACCTCATCCAGCACTCCGCCGGTAGCGGGAAGACGAACAGTATTTCATGGCTTTCCCACCGTCTGGCCAGCCTCCATGATTCCAAGGATGAAAAGGTGTTTGATTGCGTGATAGTGATCACTGACCGGAAGGTGCTGGACAAGCAACTGCAGGACGCGATCTATCAGATCGAGCACCAGCAAGGAGTGGTCAAAGCCATTGATAATGATTCCAAGCAACTGGCCGAGGCACTCATCGACGGGACAAAGATCGTCATCACCACTTTGCAGAAATTCCCATGGGTATTGAAAGGATTGCTACATGCCGCCGGTGCTGGCAATGAGGAGGAGATCGACGGCGAGAAAAGGACGAAAGCGAAGGAGTGGGAAGCTGCCATCGCGAGCCGGAAGTATGCGGTGATCGTGGATGAAGCTCACTCCAGCCAAACCGGAGAAGCCGCCCGCGAGATGAAAGCGATCCTAGGGGACAGCGGCTCGAATGATGAGGAAGAGGATTGGGAAGACCGCCTGAACCGGGTGATGGAGTCACGGGGACAGCAGTCCAATATTAGTTTTTTCGCATTCACCGCGACGCCAAAGGGCAAGACCTTGGAAACTTTCGGAAGGAAGAATCACGAAGGGAAAGCCGAGGCGTTCCACACCTACAGCATGCGCCAGGCAATCGAGGAGTGTTTTATTCTGGATGTGCTTAAGCGATACACATCGTATGACACGTGGTTCAAGCTCGTCAGTCAGGCGGAGAGCGATCCAGAGCTTTCAAAAAAGAAGGCGGCGCGTGCCTTGGCGAAATTCGTGACGCTGCATCCGCACAACATTGCTCAGAAGACGGAGGTAATCATTGAGCACTTCCGGACGAAGGTGATGGCGCTGCTCGGCCACCGTGCGAAGGCGATGGTCGTGACCTCGTCGCGATTGCACGCGGTGCGTTACAAGCTGGCGTTTGAGGAATACCTCAAGGATCACCATTACACTGATGTGCGCCCATTGGTGGCGTTCAGCGGATCGGTCAAGGATCCGGAGACGAATGAGGAATACACCGAGCCTTCGATGAACAAGGATGTGGTCACGGGGAAGACGATCAGCGAGAGCCAACTGCCGGAGCGGTTTGCCACACCCGACTATCAGGTGCTTCTAGTCGCGAACAAATATCAGACAGGATTCGACCAGCCGCTGCTCTGCGCGATGTATGTGGACAAGCGGCTCGACGGGGTGCAGGCGGTGCAAACCCTTTCCCGGCTGAACCGGAAAATCTTGGGTAAAGAGGATCCGTTCGTCCTCGATTTCGTCAATGATAGGGAAACGATCTATACCGCGCTCAAGCCATACTACGATTCGACCAGCCTACAGGAGGCTTCCGATCCCGCGCAGCTTGATACATTAAAGCACGAGTTGGATGGGTATCAGATCTATCACTGGAGCGAGGTGGAAGCGTTCTCCCGGATTTTCTACAAGCCAATCGCAAAGCAGACTCCGGCAGACCATGCCCACATGCAGCGCCATCTCCAGCCTGCGGTTGATCGCTTCAAAGCAATCGAGGCGGAGGAGGGTAGGGAAAAGTTTCGCAAGAAGTTGCAAGGCTATGTAAACGTTTATGCCTTCCTGAGCCAGATCCTGCCATACGCAGATAGGGAGCTGGAAATGCTCTACAGCTTCGGAAAGCTTCTCATTCCGCATTTGCCTCTGGATCGTGAAGATGCGGTGAATCTGGGTGATGAGATTGCGCTGAAATATTACCGACTCCAGCGGGTGGACTCGGGTGCGATCAGTCTGAATGATGGCGATCCACAGGGTGTGAAGAGTCCTACCGATGTCGGAAGCGCGAAGGCGAAAGACGAGAAATCACCGCTGTCAGAAATCATTGAAGCGCTAAACGAACGCTTCGGCACAGAGTTTTCCGAGAAAGAACGCCTTTTCTTTGAGCAGATACAAGTAACGGCGGCGGGCAATTCCAAAATGATAGGCACGGCACTTTCCAATTCCTTCGATAAATTTGAACTGGGAAGTGACAAGACGATGGATGATCTAATTATGGCGCTGTTGAGCGAAAATGATGATCTTGCCACCCGCTACATGGATGGAGGCGATTTCAAAGCATTGGTTCGCCCAATGCTGATGAAAGGGATTTATAAGACGATCCATGCGAATGCAGGGAAGGTAAATGTGGAGGCTGTCGTCGCGGCAGGGGAAAGCAACACCGTCGAGTTCAAGTCCACGCTGCGGGTCAATCTCCACACCACTCAGAACGATCCAAAAATGGAACACACGGTCTTAAAAACCATCGCGGCTTTCCTCAACTCGAAAGAGGGCGGGACATTGGTGGTAGGCGTGGACGACAACGGCACCGCGCTGGGAATCGAAACCGATAAGTTTCCCAACGAGGACAAAATGGATTTGCACTTAGGGAACCTGATTAAGTGCAAGCTTGGGTCATCATCCATGCTCAATATCAAGCCCCACTTCGAGACGTTTCAGGATAAGCGGGTGCTCGTTGTAGATTGCGCGCCCAGTGGTTCCGCGGTTTATCTCAAAAATGGAGCGAGCGAGGAGTTTTTCATCCGGGCGGGCGCATCAACAGCATCACTCCAGCCAAGCGAGATGACAGATTATATTGTGCAGAGGTTTTCTTGAGAGTTGCGGCAGGCGGAGGCGCAGTTTTTTGAGGTGTTTGTTTATCACGCCGCGCAAGCTATCCATCAGTGGTAGGGCTGATCCGACCCGGTCCGCCCTGATCAAAAACGGCCAGAGCTATATCCTCGGAAAGTGGGTGAACCCACGGCAAGACATTGCATTTCCTCCGGGATCTCACTTCCGTCTAGGTTAGGCGGGCTACAAGGATTTTGAAGTGGGCGGACCGAGCCGGATCAGCCCTACCGATAAAAATCACACCCAACTTGACAGTATGCATGATTAGGTGTAAGTGCATACTTATGAAAGTGCGAGTTACGATCACTCTTGATCCTGAGATTCACCGGCTGGCAAAAAAAACGGCGAGCAGGAAAGGAAGTTCAGTATCGGCGCTTATCGAATCCTTGCTTAAGTCCGAAGTGTGTTTCAAAAAAACAGGTGTTGCCGCACGTTTAGTCGGCAGTGCGGAGCTCAGGGATCCCGCGCCTGGCAGTGATCCGCTTTTTGATTCGCTGAGTGCAAAATATCTGCGCGGATGAGGGTGCTGATCGATACGGATGTGTTGTTGGATGTCGCACTCGCACGTGAGCCGCATGTTTCTGCAAGCGTCGCCGTCTTGGAGTGGGCGGAAAAGGGAGGAGAAGCAGCGGTTGCATGGCATTCGCTTGCTAACTGCGCCTATCTGCTTAAAGGCGGCAGGCTTTTCCTGAAAAATTTACTGGAGATTGTGGAAGTTGCTGCGGTTGGCTCGCAGGATGCAAAGATCGCGATGGGTCTTCCGATGACGGATCTTGAGGATGCGTTTCAGGCCGCATCCGCGCTCGCGTGGAAGGCGGATTTTATCGTGACCCGAAATCTTCCTGATTACCGGAAATCACCGGTTCCCGCTGTTTCGCCGTTGGATTTTCTGAAACGCATCGGGTGATTCCGATCAAGAGGAGGTAAATCCCGGAGCGATGGGAAAACGGTATGGAATTAAAAGAATCCGGAAAATGTTGCGATGAGAGATTCGGTATCGTTTAACACGACCGTGAAATCGACCCGCCCCAGCGACACTGCGAAGCTCATCGCCCGGAGCATCCTGCTGGCGTCGCTTGAGCGCGATCTCCAGCCGCTCGTTGCCGAGGGCGAAGCGGAGGCGGTGAGCCGCATTCTTTCCGCCGCCAATCCACCGGACAGGTTGCTGCCATTTATCCACCATGCTTTGGTGCGCCGATTGCTGCTTGGTGCTGAGCGCCTTTTGTTACCCGGCATCATCAGCCACTATCTCGCACGTAAGAGGCAGATCGGGAGCGCAGTGGAAAATGCTATCGCGGCCGGCTGCACGCGTCTCGTGGTCATTGGCGCGGGATATGATTGCCTTGCATGGTTGCTCCACCGCAGGCATTCGCGTGTGGAGTTTGTGGAACTCGATCACCCAGCCACGCAAGAACTGAAACGCAAGGCCCTCGGCGGTGCGGGCAACCTTTCCCACCGCCCCATCGATCTCACATCAGAAAATCCATCAACCGCTATTGCGGGATCTGGCGGTGCGACCGTTTTCGTGATCGAGGGACTGACAATGTATCTGCCCGCCGATCGGGTCGCCGCCATTTTGAAAGATGTTGCCGCCTTGGCAGGAACGGGTGGCAAGGTTATATTCACTTTTATGGAGCGCGGGGAAAATGGATCGATGGGATTTCACGGTGAGAGCCGGCTTATCGCCCGCTGGCTCAGAGCCCGCAACGAGCCCTTCCTGTGGGGGATAGCTAGGGAAAAAATGCCGGCTTTCCTGAAAGACAGCGGCCTCAGGGTCGACGAACTTTACGATCACGATGATCTCCGCAGGAATCAGCTCGTTCCAAGAGGCATCGCCCACCTGCGGCTTGCTCGTGGGGAATTGATCTGCGTGGCATCCCCCATTTCCTCATGAACGAAGAAATTGAATGCAACGACAAACACTCGAAGCTGAACAAGACTCGGGTGGCAAAGGTGATCCGTCCGCGCACGGAGTCAGAAGTGATCACGGCGATCCGCGAGGCAGCGGCGGATGGGATGCCGGTTTCTATCTGCGGCGCGCGTCATGCGATGGGTGGCCAACAGTTCGGCGAAGGCACGCTGCTGCTCGACCTCTCCGGACTTGTGGAGCTGTATTCCATCGATGAGGAACGCGGTCTCGTGGAAGTGGGGGCGGGGATGATGTGGCCGCAACTCATCGAAGCGCTGATCGCCCGACAGGAAGGCAGGGAAACGGTCTGGAGTATCCGCCAGAAGCAGACGGGTGCCGACGATCTCACTCTCGGCGGCTCACTCGCTGCCAATATCCACGGGCGCGGATTGCAGCTCGCCCCCATCATCGGGGATGTCGAGGCTTTTACACTGATCAATGGTGTTGGACGAAGGATTCGCTGTAGCCGCAGTGAGAACGAGAAGTTGTTTCGCTTGGCGATAGGTGGCTACGGATGCTTCGGGGTCATAACCTCCGTGCTGCTGCGGCTCACACCCCGCAGGAAGGTTGAGCGGCTGGTCGAAATCATGGAAGTTGAGCGGGTGGTGCCCGCCTTGGAAAAGTTCGCCGGGGAGGGCTGCCTCTGCGGTGACTTCCAGTTCTCGATCGACGAGTGCTCGCCCGATTTTCTCAAGCTCGGCATCCTCTCCTGCTACCGCCCGGTCGACCCCTCGCGGGAAATCTTAGACGCACGCAAGCGTCTTGGCACGGCCGACTGGAAGCGGCTGATTCGCCTTGCGCATGAAGATCGTAGCGAAGTTTTCAAGGCGTATTCGGATTTCTACCTCGGAACGCAAGGTAGTCTCTATTGGTCGGACGCCCACCAGCTCAGCGTCTATCTGGAGGATTACCACACGGAACTCGACTGCGAACTCGGCGCAAAGATCCCGGCCAGCGAAATGATCAGTGAACTGTATGTTCCGCGCGGCCGATTGGTTGCCTTCATGGCTGCGGCGGCGGATCTGCTCAGGAACGGACCTGTACCGGTCATCTACGGCACGGTGCGGCTCATCGGGAGAGACGGGGAAAGCTATCTCGCTTGGGCGAAGGAAGACTACGCCTGCATCATATTCAACCTCCACACCGAGCATGACGAGGTGGGGATCGCCCGTTCGGCGGATGCGTTCCGAGCGCTGATCGACCTCGCGCTTTCGTTCGGCGGTTCCTATTACCTCACTTATCATCGGTGGGCGAGAAAGGATCAGGTGGAGCGGGCTTATCCGCAGTTTCTTGATTTCCTTGGGGAGAAGGAGAGTTTTGATCCGGGCCTGCGTTTCCAGAGCGAGTGGTGGAGGCACTACGATAGGCTTTTCCGATCATGACGATCCACGAACCGGCAACGCTTCTGACCGACTACCTGCTGGCTGTTCTGGGAGGTTGGCTCGCGTGGCGGCTGTGGCACCATCCTTCGATACGTATCCCCGCCGTCCGCTGGTGGTTTTGCGCGCTGGCGGCCTTGGCGCTGTCCGCATTTATCGGAGGCAGCTACCACGGTTTCGCTCCCAACTTTCCGCCCCTTGCAGGCGAGATTTGGTGGCGGCTTGTCCTCTGGGTCATCTGCCTGATCGGCTTCACCATGGGCTCCGCCCTCGTTTGTGAAATGGCACCGGAAGCCGCGCAACCGGCTTGGAAACGACTGCTGATCGTGAAATTTCTCTTGGCCTCGGTCTTGGTCATGATCCGGCCCGAATTCTCCGTGGCCATCGCCGACTACGGCTCCGCTATGCTCGCATGGGCTGTTGCGGCTATGCTCGTCCGCCGCCCGTGGCGCTGGTCGATTCTTGCCGCCGTCGGACTCTCTGGAGTTGCGGCATGGATCCAGCAAAGTGGTATTCCCTGGTCGTTGTACCTCAACCACAACGACGTGTATCACCTGATCCAAGCTCTGGCATTGGTTGGGTTTTACCAAGCGGCGCGGCGGATGCGTGCATAGCGCAGTATATGTCTGGGATGCTAGGCAAAGCTACCTCATAGCCATATCCCCGGAAAGTGAGTGAACCCACAAAAATACACCGCATTTCCCCCCGGGATCTCTTTTCCGTCTAGGTGGGGCGGACGGCAAGATTTTTGAAATGGGCCGACCGAGCCGGATCAGCCCTACCTTGTGAATTCCGATCAGAGATCGGCGATGGGTTCTATGGAGATCAATCGAATCGCGGGGCAGTTCAATTGATCGCTTTGCGCGAGATCTAGCTCGAAGGTGGTGGCATGGTCGTTGAGGTCTTCCTGGTCGATCAGGGTCTGGGTGATGCGCCAGGTTTTCTTTTCAGGGAGCTCCTCGATGTGGGTGTGTTTGATGTTCCGAGCTTCTGGATCTAGGCGGAGAAGTCCGTGGGATTCATGGTATGCATCCATGATTGCTGCCAGTTGGGGGATGGTTAGGTCGCTCTCGACGAGAGAGAGTGCTTGTTCGTAATTCTGTTGGGAGAGGAGTTTTACGAAATTTAGGACAGCGCTGCGAACCGCTTTGATGAGTGCGGGTTTGTTGCGGGTGAAGGGGACGGTTTTTTTCTCGGGAGCTGGTTTCTCTTCCGTAGAAATGAGTTCGGGGTTCCTGAGTTTTTCCCATTCGTCGATGATCGAGGAGTCGGTGGCACGGAGGATTTCTTCGAAGAAGGATTCGGCTTCTAACAGTTCTTCTGTTTTAAGCGCGGGAGGTACGGTTTGGGCGAGGATTTTGTAAACTTCCGAGAGGTGGCGGAGGAGGACAGCTTCGGATTTCTCCAGCTTGTAGGTTTTGATGTAGTCTTCGAAGGAGGAGTAGTCCTCGAACATTTCGCGGGCGATGGATTTCGGGCGGACGGCTGCCTCCTTGGCCCATGGATTGGTGAGGACGAATTCGTTGTAGGTCGTGTAGATGAATTCCTTGCCGGGCTTGGGATGCTCGACCTTTTCCAATGCATCCATGCGGGCGTCGTATTCGATGCCTTCCGCTTTCATATTGGCGACCAGTTTGTCTTTCGCTCTGTCGACTTGTTTGCGGATGACCTGGGCGGGATCTTCGACGATGGCTTCGGCGATTGAGATGACGTTGAGCGGGTAGGTGGGGTCCTCGCGATCAAGTTGCGGGATGGCTTCAATGAGGTAGGTGGCGAGTGCTTGGTTGAGGGTGAAATCTTCTTGGAGGTCGATGTTGAGGCGGATTTTCGCGGGGCCGGTGCGTTCGGCTTTTGGAATGATGGTGAGGATATTTCCTTCGACGAGTCCGCGGAAGAGTTCGAAGGCGCGTTTGCGGAGGGCGGCTTTTTTGGTGGGGGTTTCGTGGGAGTCCCGGATGATACGGCGGAGTTCGGCGCAGCCATCCTCGTCGCGGCGCGAGAGCACATTGAGCAGCATGCCGTGGCGCATGATGAAGGAGGAGCTGAGTTTTTCCGAAGGCGAGTCGATGAGTTTGCGGAAGGTGTTTTCGTCCCAGTTTACGAAACCTTTTTCCGGAGGCTTCTTTTTGTTGGCTTTGGATTTCCCTCCCTTTGCGGAGGCCTTGGCTTCGGCTTTGAGGTTTGCGATGACATGCTCGGGAGCTTGGGCGACGACGTAGCCGATGTCATCGAAGCCGCGTCGTCCGGCGCGTCCGGCGATCTGTTTAAAATCGCGGACTGCTAAAGTCTTGGTAGATTGTCCGCCGTATTTGAAAAGCTGGGTAAAAACGACCGTGCGGATCGGGACGTTGACGCCGACTCCCAGGGTGTCGGTGCCGCAGATGACTTTAAGGAGTCCTTTCTGGGCGAGTTTTTCGACAAGCGTCCGGTATTTCGGAAGGAGGCCAGCGTGGTGGATGCCGAGCCCGTGGCGGAGGAGCTTTTTGATTTCTTTTCCGTAGGGGCTGCGGAAGTCGGCATCGATTAGGATTTCGGCGATGGCTTCCTTTTCTTCCTTGGAGCAGAAGTTCCGGCTCATCAGGTCCTGAGCAGTTTTCGCGCAGGCGAGCTGGGAGAAGTGGACGAGGTAGATGGGAGCGCGGTTGGCGGTAACGAGTTCTTCGATTTTATCCTCGAGCGTGATGGTGGAGTAATCGAACTCGAGGGGGACGGGGCGGTTTTCGGATTTTACTAGGACTGTAGTCGTTCCGGTGAGTTGGGTGATGGTTTCCTGGAAGAACTCGGTGTCACCGATGGTGGCGGACATCAGGAGGAAGCGGGCATTGGGGAGGGTGAGTAGGGGGATTTGCCATGAGACGCCGCGTTCGTGATCCGAGTAATAGTGGAACTCGTCCATGATCACATCGTCGGCCTGAGTCGCCGCACCTTCGCGGAGGGCGAGGTTGGCTAGGATTTCTGCGGTGCAGCAGATGACGGGGGCATGGGGGTTGACCGTGGCATCGCCGGTGATCATGCCGACATTCTCGGGTCCGAAGGTTTCGCAGAGGGAGAGGAATTTCTCGTTGGCGAGGGCCTTGATCGGGACGGTGTAGTAACAGCGGCGTTTCTGGCAGATCGCGCGGAACTGTAGGGCAAGAGCGACCAGGGATTTTCCGGATCCGGTCGGGGTGTTGAGGATGACGTTGTTGCCGGCGAAGAGTTCGAGGATCGCCTCTTCCTGGTGATCGTATGGGGTGGTTCCGGTTTTTTCCAGAAAGCCTAGAAAGACGTCGAGGATCTCGTCGGAGGATGAGGGGTCAGTGAGAGATTCCGGAGAGAGGGCGGGCATGTGGGCGACACGGTAGACGGCATCGCAGCACAATCAAAGGTCAACGATGCGATGACTTTTACGGTGTCGGATTTTCTTGGGACTGGTATGAATGATGGGAATATCGAAGAGGTAAGGAACCACGAATCTGACGAATCTGACGAATGGAAGAAGGGAGATTGGAGATTGGAGATTGGAGATTGGAGATTGGAGATTGGAGATTGGAGATTGGGAGTCTATTGCTTCGATCACTTCTTTGGATTCGTTCGATTCGTTCGATTCGTGGTTCCTCAAATTTTTCTAAAAGAGAAAATTGGCAGCAGATATTCCTGCCCATTCTTTAGTCAAACGGCGAACTTGGGATTTTGCAATGAATGACCGGATACAAAATTTTGGTGGGTTTGGATTACGGTTAGGAATTGTCGTTTCGGCGTTTCTTGGTCCGTTGGTTCCTCAAGGGCTATGTGAATTCACTCTCTTTGCACGATTGCCAGCAGAGGAGAAGAAACGGCTATATGAGCAGGCGCGGTTCACTCCCGGTGTCAAGCAAGTTGGGTTTTCGTGCGCGTTTTTTGCGAATGTGCCGGTGCTTACCATCGCAGGTGGGATCGATATTGCAAATGGCTCAGTGGCTTCGAAGGACTTTGCCGCTAGCATTTATGGATTGAGGCGGGGGGATTTCAGTTTCATGAGAGCGTTCAACGGTGGTTTTCTCAGATGGAGTTCGAAGGATCGAAATGAGTCGGGCAGATGCTATGCAGGATTTCAAAGAATCCGGGTGCTTGTTTGGCTACATTCGGGTTGAGAAGAAATGATGGTCAAAATTCTCAAAAAGCGGTTCTGGACAGGGTCAAAACCCGCCCATATAATGCCCGGACAATTTAATGATAACTAGAAATACGCTATATAACAGTGCCGCGAGGATGGGCTTGATTGCCCTGACATCCGCCGGCTTCGCAATCGCTCAGGACGCTCCGAAGGAAGAAGCGCCTGCTACTGAAACCACCGAAACCACCGAAACCACCGAAACCACCGAAACCACCGAAACCACCGAAACCACCGAAACCACCGAAACCACCGAAACCACCGAGAAGGCAGATCCGGCAGCGATCAAAACAGATTCTTCATATGCTCTCGGCTATCGCACCGGCGGCCGATTCACCGAAGAATTTGGCCGTTACGGCGTGAAGTTGGAGGATCTCGAAATAGAGACATTCGTGGAAGGTTTCAGTGCCGCTGTAAAAGGTGACAGGCCGGAGCTTGAAGAAGAGCGCCTCCAGGTTGCGATGGTCGCTCTTGGTGAAATTCTTCAGAAGCGTGAGGAGGAATCCTCCCAAGCGAATCTTGAGGCCGGTAAAAAGTTCCTTGAGGATAATGCGAAGCGGGAAGGTGTAGTCGCACTTGAAAGCGGCCTTCAGTATGAGGTTCTCAAAAAGGGCGGAGAAGAAAAGTATGCGGCTCCTAAAGAAGGTGAACCACAGAAACAGTTCATGGTGAACTACAAGGGTTCTCTCATCGATGGCACGGCATTTGATGCTTCACCTGAAGGTGCGCCGGTCGCGATGACGCTTGAGGTTGTCGAAGGCTTCCGCGAAGCGCTGACCATGATGCCTGTCGGCGCGAATTGGAAGTTATTCATTCCTAGCGAACTTGCCTATGGCCCAGAACGCCGCAGTGCGGAAATCGCTCCGAACTCCGCCCTAATTTTCGAACTCGAACTTGTAGAGATTAAAGATGCCCCGCCGGCTCCTCCGGCTGCTGAACTCCAGATCCCGGCTGCTGAACTCCAGATCCCGGCTGCTGAACTCCAGATCCCGGCGGCTGAATGATTTCTTTTCAGATCAGGCTTTGAGGATTTTCGGGACAGCTGGAGCGCGCAGGCGGTGCGGCTCGGGGAGGTTGGAGCCGAGCAGCGGGCGACAGTAGTTCAGGAAGTCTTGGGTTACGCCGTTGCCTTCCTCGTTGATGAAATTATCCGGCATGTGGCGGGTTTTTCCGGCGACCTTTTTGATGTCGATGAGTTCGTAGTCGACCGAGTAGTCGAGCACGGGGCGCTTAATCGCTACCGATCCATCAACGTTGTCCCACATGGCGAACTGCACGGCTTTTTCGCCGACCTCGCGGGCTTCGCGGGCGTCGCGATCTGACTGGATACCCATGAAGGAGCGCTGGAGGTAACCGAAGGTGTCTGAGCGTACGCGCTTGATCTTGAGGCCGTCGCGGATTGCATCTGCGAGCAGATCGCCGAGGGCGCCGGTGCCGGAGAGTTGCACGTTTCCGTGTGAGTCGCGTTCTTCTTTTCCGAGGAGTTTGACAATCATCGGGGTGCCGTCGGGATCGGAGACGCCTTCGGAGACCGCGATGGTGCACATGCCGTATTTCGAGTAAACCTTGTCGACGTCGGCGAGCAATTTCTCGATGGTGAAGTGGCGTTCCGGGACGTAAACGAGGTGTGGGCCGTCGTCGTAGTATTTCTGCGCCAGGGAGGAAGCGGCGGTGAGGAAGCCGGCGTGGCGCCCCATCACGCAACCGATGTAAACGCCCCTGAGGGCACGGTTGTCGAGGTTTACGCCCATGAACGCCTGAGTTACAAAGCGTGCTGCGGAGCCGAACCCCGGGCAGTGGTCGTTTTCCATCAGATCGTTATCGATGGTCTTGGGAATATGGATAGCGCGGAGTTCGTAGCCTTCGGCGTCCGCTTGTTCGCTGACGATGCGGACGGTGTCTGAGGAATCGTTTCCGCCGACGTAGAAGAAGTAGCGGATCTCGTGGGCTTTCATGACTTCGAACATGCGGGCGCAGTATTCTTCGTCTGGCTTGTCGCGTGTGGAAAGCAGGCCGGAGGACGGGGTGCCGGCGACTTGTTCGAGGTTGTGGGTGGTCTCGCGGGTGAGATCGACGAAGTTCTCGTTGATGATCCCGGAGACTCCGTGGACGGCACCGTAAATCGAGGTGACTTGCGAGAATTTCCGGGCCTCCAGTGCAACGCCGACGATGCTCTGGTTGATGACCGGGGTGGGGCCGCCTCCTTGGGCGACGAGAACTTTTCCTTCGAGGCGGTTACTCATATGCGCGGGAGGATTTGTGTTTCTTCGCCGATGGGCAAGGATTTTTCGGGGCGTGTATTTTGGCTGGGAATAGGTAATATGGGTTCTATACGACCTAGCGAATGACGTCATGCCCACATCTGCCGGACTACGATCCCGCCCTTCCCAAGCGCCACGGGCCCGATCGTGGTGCGGTTTTTTATCTCGATGCCCTTGCTTTTGCGCAGGGATATTGGGTGGAGAGAAAACCGGCGCAGGCGATTCTGCAGATCAACAAGGCTTTTTCGGCGGATCTGTGCGATGGGGATCAAATCTTGGAAACTTGGCCGTGGCCTTATGCTGCTTTGGACTGGATTTTGAAGCGCTCCGCTGACGGTGGCCACGGATTTCTGGGGAATCCGGTTCGGCACTTTCAGCATCTAGCCACGCGGATGAGCGGGTCTAGGAAGGAAGTGCGGATCGCTCATGCGTGGGAGTGCTTTCATGTCGCGAAGCGTGTGCTCGGGCAGAGGGGCGACTTCCCTCTCGATGGCAGGCAGATCGCGCGAGAGGGGATTTTTATTCCTCGGCCAAGGTGCGGCGGAAAATTTTCCGCAGTTGCGTGCATTTCAAGGTGATTGAAACTCGACCGCTTGAACTTAAAAGGATAACCCGAGCTTCCATCCTATCGCGGATGCGCTCAAACGCCCGATGAAAAATCCCAAGCGACAATTTTCACCTACCCAAATCGTTCTAGGTGGATGCTTGCTGGCTTTCGGCGCATCCTTCTTGAATACGGGATTTATTCTAAGCACCGGGACGTCGGTGAGTCATCTGACCGGAGACATTGCTAGGATTGGATCGGGCCTCTCTACGCTTGGGAGCGGCAATGGTTTTCATATCTTGAATGTGGCGACTGCGTCGCTTGGATTTATTCTGGGTGCCACAATCTCCGGGTTCCTGCTGCATCATCCCACCATCGAGATCACGAAACCGTACGGGCGTAGATTATCGCACTCAACCAGCAGCTGAGGGCAGGCCACCTTAGACGCGGTTCTTTTTCATAAACCCGAGTGTTCCGATGACAAAGAGGGTGGCGAGAACAACCAGGCAGCTCGTTGACATAATTCCCTTTAGGCCAGGTGCGCTGGTTCCCTGCCAGGTGACCCAGATGGCTCCGAATGACATCAGGCCGGTAGCGAGGATCATGAGGCTGTTCCAGCGGATACGGCGGGCGCCGGTTGGCATTTCCGTGCCTAGGGCGGTCTTGGAGTTCATGAGGAGGAAGAAGGTGAAATAGGCGATCGGGATGAGCGCCCCGGCGATGGTGGAGGCGGGGATGGCGAGGGCGGCTTTCGAAGCGCCGGTCCAGATTAGGGGGTTGAAAAAGCCGATGATCCCGGGGAGCATTGCGCCGATGAAGTGGATTTTTTTGTTATCCGGCTGGCCGATGGCCTCGGTGGCGCAGAATCCGTTGATAAGCATCAGCATGATAATGGTCGAGACGGCCATGCCGAGCACGCCGAAGCCGAAAATTTTCTGGGCGAGGAATTTTCCAGTGAAAGGTTCAAGCGCGGAGGCTAGCTGGCCCACATCTCGGTTCGCATACATGGCGGCGACGTTCTTATCGGCTTGGGTGAGAAGGGTGGCGGCCTCCTCTGGGGTGGAGGCGCGGCCGTCGGTAACGATTTTTTTTAGGATGGGCTTGAGGGCGGTCTCGTACGAACCCTTCATGGAGGGGCGGGGATTGCCGTTTTCATCGAGGACATCACCGGTTTTCCCGTGGAACTGGGATGCGGAAGAGATGACGAGGCAGCCCGTGGCGATGACGAAGGGGATGATCAGGCCTAGGGAAAGATCAAAGATGGCGAGACCCCGGTGGCGTTTGCCCCAGTTCCTTTTCAGGATGGAATAGGGAAGGAGAAAGGTCATGTTGATACCGACTGCGGTGCCGAAGGCGGCGATGATTTTTCCTGCGTGGTCGCCTGTGACGATGGCGGTCCAGTGGGCGGAGTTTTCCCCGGTGAGGGCAATGGCCTCGGTGAAGGCGGGGGTGGGGTTGGTGAAATATTTGAAGTTGGGGATATGGCCCTTGAGGATCGCTCCGAAATCAACTTGGCCCTGGAAGATGAGTGTGGCGGTGACGCCGACGAAGGAGAGCACGATGAGGCCGACCATGACTTTGAGGATTCGCTCGAACCAGAGGATGCCGGATCCACCCTTGTTGTAGAGGGCAACGATGGTAGCTGCGAGTAGCAGGATAATGGCTCCGATGATGTAGGCGAAGGTGTTCGAGCCTGGTGCATCGGCGAGGCCGGGGGCGATGTTTTGCTGGAGGGCGGCGGTGGCGAGGGCGAACTGCGGGAGGCAGAAGACGAGGTTCGCGATGGCGGCGGCGATGATCCATGCCCATGCGAGAAAGGGGGAGATGCGGCGAATGACGAGGCCGAAGGGCCTTTCACCTGTGGAGAGGGTGACGTAGGTGATGGCGGAGAGCATCACGACTCCGCAGATCATGGCGAGTGGCTGGAGCCAGAGCATGTGCGGTCCGAAAAGGACGCCGAGATAAAGGGCACCTGCGAGTGAGCCGCCGCCGAGGGTGATCGCGCCCTGCAGCCAGCCTGGACCGGAGAGCTTCGCGTAGATTGCGGCTTTACCGAGGGGACCTTTGGTTTCGGCGAGGTCAAGCATCTCGGCTTCGGTCTGGGTGAGCTTGTGTTTCATGAGTTGTTGGAGAGTTTTCTAGACAGAGAGAATGGGGAGGGCGATGGTTTTTCAGGAAAATCTCTAAGCGAAGGCGGTGCGGAGATTTTGCATGCTCTCTGAGGCGAGGGTGTCCGGAGAGATGTTGGTATCAAAAACTTCGACGGATACCCATTTGTCGTAGCCGCCTTTGATGAGTTCGGCGGCGATGGGTGGGAAGTCTACCGTGCCCATGCCGGGGCCTTGCAGATTGGGATCGTTAGCATGAAAGTGAGCGGTCCATTGCAGGGAGTCGCGGACGATTTCCGGGATGGGCTTGGTGTCCGCAGACATGGCTTTCACATCGAGGTGGAGGCGGACGTTGGGGGAGTTGATTTTTTCGAGAAAGTTGATGGTCTCGGCGGCGGTGTTGATGAAGTTGGTTTCCGAAGGGCCGAGAAATTCGAAGGCGATGGTGACTCCGGCATCGGCGAGGTGGGGGGATAGGCGTTGGAAAAAATCGATAAAGCGGGCTTCGGCGTCGGGGCGGGACCATTCGGGCTCGAGGGTGCGTTGCTGCGGGCTTCCCCAGACCATGATGTTGCCACCCATGGCGGAGCAGATTTCGGCGAGGTGGCGGGCGTAGTCGAAGGTGCGGGCTTCGATTTTCGGGTCGGGATGGGTGAGGTGATAGCCTTTGGTTTTCGCCAGCAGCCAGTGGAGGCCGACCATTTCGAGGCCGTGGTCGCGGACGATGGAACCGTATTTCGCCGCCTCGGCGGGAGTCAGGGTTTCAGGATTCCCTAAGGTGAAAGGGGCGACTTCCAGGCCGGTGTAGCCGTGGCGGGCGGCTTCGGCGCAGGTTCCGTGGAAGTCGTGGTCGCGGAAGGTTTCGTTGCAGATGGCGAAGCGCATGCCGGGATGATGGCTATCCTGCGCGACGCGGAAAGGGAAAAGCTGAATTCAATTTCCACGATGTTGTTTGAAAATAGCCAGAGTTCGCTCTCGCTCGGTCTTGTGATCGACACAGGGCAGGGGGTAGCCCTTGGCGAGGGGTTCGTCGTTTTCTGGAGGTGATTGGAATTTTTTGGGATCGATGTCTTTCAGTTCCGGAATCCAGCGTTTGATGTATTCTCCTTTTGGGTCGTGTTTTTTGGTCTGTGACCAAGGGTTCTGGATGCGGAAGTAGGGCGCGGCATCGGCACCTGTTCCGGCGGACCACTGCCAGCCGCCGTTGTTGGAGGCGATCTCGCCATCGGTGAGGTGTTGCATGAAGTGGGACTCTCCGATTTTCCAATCGATATGGAGGTCTTTGGTTAGGAACATCGCGGTGATCATGCGGACGCGATTGTGGATGAAGCCCGTCTTGAGGAGTTGGCGCATCCCGGCATCAATGATGGGGAATCCTGTACTGCCGGTTTTCCATTTCTCGAAATTCTCGCCGGGTTTGTCCCATGGCAGGCCCTTCCAATCCTGATTGAACTCGTGGTCGATCACGTGCGGGAAGTGATGGAGAATGGCGAAGTAGAACTCCCGCCAGGCGAGTTCCTTGATGAAGATTTCGATGGAATGTCGAGGGGCACCGCGTGCGGATTTCAGTTCATCGTCGAGCATGCGGTAGAGCGTGCGGATCGAGATCAGGCCGAAGCGAAGGTCTTGGGAGAGGCGGGATGTTCCGTTGACTGAAGGGATGTCGCGTCTTTCCGAGTAGTCGCGGATGATATCGGAAACGACGTGTTTAATCCGGTTGCGGGCAGCGCGCTCGCCGGGTTCGGGCAGATCGGCATCCGTTGCTTGCAAGCCCCAGTGATCGACGGTGGGGAGATCCAGCGATGAAATACCAGAGGGGGTGTTTAGGAACTTCGGTTTTGAGAGGGGGGAAGGTTTCTCCCGGGAAAGCCAGTTTCTTGAATAGGGGGAGTAGACTTTATAGGGAGTGTCGGACTGGGTGAGGATTTCCGAGGGGCCGTGGAGCGTCGCGTCATGGTAGCCATGGCATTCGACACCTAGCTCGGTGCAGAGAGCGGCTAGTTTTTCCTCGGTGTCTTTTCCGAAAGGATCGGGGTCCTGATTGAAAAAGACCGCGGTGGCCCCAGTTTCTTGGATGAGTTGTTCCAAGGCCTCGATAGCTCTGCCCTCGCGGATGATCAGCTTGCCGGAGATGGTTTCGATATTCTTGGCGAGAGATTCGAGGCAGCCGCATAAGAAATGCTGGCGATTAGGGCCGGTCCAAGCGTGCTTCTTTTTCCATGAACTCAGGATATAAACCGGGATCACGTCACCTTTTTGCGAGGCATGATAGAGGGCGGAGTTGTCGGTAATGCGGAGATCGCGGCGAAACCAGTGAATAGCGGTTGGCATCCAAGAGTGAAGCACGAAACGGATCTGGCGAAATCAAAATCTCCTAAGAACATCCCTCACAGACCTTCCAGCAGCTTTTCGGTCTTGCGGATCGTAGTCTCAGATATTCTGACTTGGAGGGAAATCGGATGACCTCAGCGGGACGTATTTGAGCCTCAGGTTTGTGCCGGGGTAGTGGGTTTCGGTGGCGTTGAGTTCTTCGCACATGCGGGTGACAACTTGGTCGTGGATGGGGTAGGCTTGGCAGTGGAGCTCGATGCATAATTCTCCTGCTCTAGGATCGGGACGGAGGTTGACCGTGGTTTGCATCAGGCCGCGCACGGAGCTGCGGGCTTCGTCGCTGCGGCGCAGGGTCTCACTAGCGAGGTGGACCAAGGTGGCAGGATGGGTAACGTCCGCGAAAAACGCCAGAACGGGTCATCGGGTTTCCTTGTCTGTGCCCGCGAATCCACAGAATTCAAGGGGTAGGTCAGGATGTCTGAGGCTGCGATGGCCTGACGAACGCCAAAGCACATGCCTGAATGCTCGGCGATGAGAATTTGGAATCTGGGAGTTTGGATCGTTTTCATTTCGGACGCGATCCTCTACTGGAATTGTGCAGACCTGATGAAGAGAGAGAAATTTTGGTGAAGATGATTCCTGGGGATTTTCAGAACGCCGTCCCTCTGGATTCGGTGAAATATCAAAATGCAGCACCCGAAACCTTTTACGGGAGCGTGCCGGTTGGCGGGGGGGGGCAGGGCGATCAGATCAAGCAAGGGACAATTCGAGCCTTGCCCAAAACAATTTCAACCGCGAATGAACGCAAATGGGCGCGCATCCAAAGTATTTCGTATTTTGAAAGTGAGGTTGGCGGCTAAGCGTGGTTCATCCAGATTGAATCAAATTTAATTCCCGAAAATTCGCGTTCATTCGCGGTTGAAAAATCCGTCCTTAGTCTTTTTTCTCCCTAGCTTGAAATCCCAGCCGGGGGGGCGGTTTCTTTCTTGTTTCCGGATGTATGTAAAGCCTAGTAGAGAGCGTGCAAATGCCTGTTTTTCAATCCATTAAGTCACATGCCGTCTTGTTGTTCGGTTTGTTGGCGGTGATGTGGATGCTGGAGGTCGTGGATCTCGGGCTACCTTTTTTCGAGTTGGATCACTTCGGGATCCGGCCACGGCGCGTGAACGGGCTGATCGGGATTCCACTTTCGCCGTTCTTGCATGTGGGTTTTGGTCATCTGGTATCGAACTCGGTTCCGTTTCTGGTGTTGGGTGGATTGGTGATGTTCGGGGGCAGGAAGATGTTTCTGGCGGTCAGCACCTGGGTGGTGGTGGTGGGCGGTTTGGGGGTTTGGCTGCTTGGTGGGGTTGGGTCCGTTCACCTTGGGGCGAGTGGGTTGATCTTCGGTTATCTGGGGTTTCTCCTGAGCCGTGGAGTGTTTGAGCGCAGTGGCGTCTGGTTGATCGTCTCGGTAGTGATCCTGATTCTCTACGGCGGAATGATTTACGGGGTTTTACCGGGGGAACCGCGGGTTTCTTGGCTGGGCCACTCGTGCGGATTCCTAGCGGGGATCGCCGGGGCATGGCTGATTTTTCCGAGAGGTGGTCGGTTGTTTGACCGCAGCGCTTCGAGTGGGCCGGCCGACTATGGGAGCAGCGGGAAATTGTAGGCGGGGAGCAATGGCCTTACCCGACAATACCAAGAAGTCGCTGGCAACAACACCCACTACCGCCATTCAAGTTACTTGCCAAAAAATGAATTAATCAGGAGCCATTTGGGGCAAGCGTCTCAAGAGCGACTGCTACTCCATGTAAGATCGAAGCGATACGAACTACATCGTGGACGTTTTCTTCTGACATCCCATCTTTCTTGATAGCGGCTTCGTGCGCCTTTAAACACATTTCGCAGCCGGCTAACGCAGCTGGCCCAATCGAAAATAGTTCGAAGTTCAGCTGGGTTGTGGCCGCGTTTTGCATCCGCATCATCCGTAGATTGGCGGGGCGCTGGTTGTAAGCTTCCGAATTCATGATGTGTCGGAATCGATAATAAATCGTATTCATACCCATGATTGAGGCGGCACCACGGGCATCTTCAAGGATGCCTTCGCCAACACCGGCTGTTTTCGCATCCGCTAGGATGGCCGCGGAGAGCTGTGGCTGACGTATATAATAAGCCGCTGCTAGTGCAGTGCCCCAAGTCTGTTCACTGGTAAGTGACTCACCTTCGAGCACACGCTTTAGATTGATTCGGAGATCCTTCGCTTCCTCAGGGAGCGTGGAAAGCAGTTCGTTTGTCTTTTCCATAAAATTTAAGCTTTGATAGTTTCGTCACCCTTCTTCCAATTGCATGGGCAAAGTTCATCCGACTGAATCGCATCTAACACTCGGATCACTTCTTTGACGTTGCGTCCGACGTTTAGGTTGTTGGCCGCGGCGTATTGAACGACACCGAAAGGATCAACGATGAATGTTGCGCGGAGGCAGACATTTTCTCCGGCGTCGAGAATACCCAGCTCACGAGCAAGCTTTGGCGCTGCGATCAAGGGGATCTGAAGCTCACGGAGGTCTTCGTGAGCGTTGCGCCAGGCGAGGTGGCAGAACTCGTTGTCTGCGCTACCGCCAATAAGGACGGTGTCGCGATCTCCGAACTCCTCCGCGTTCCGGCTGAATTCAACAATCTCTGTTGGGCACACAAATGTGAAATCTTTTGGGTAGAAAAAATACACCTGCCACTTGCCATTGAAGCTATCGTTGGTGAACTCCGTCAGGTCTTCGGTAGTCAGGCCGTTGCAGGCCTTCACTTTAAATTGTGGGAACAAATCTCCTACTGTGATCATAGTATAAACGTATTTTTGTGGTTGTGTGATTGAGGGAGTGGGAGCCTGCAACACGTTTGAACAGAGTCAAGTTAGGTACCGAAAATTTTCAAAGAATCAGTAGAAGGCACTTTTTCCTGGCTCTTCATCAGGTTTTAGTCGTTTTAGAGTAGCGACGCAGCTGGAATTGGCCTTGAGCTGTGGCCGTGAAATCATTCAGCATCAGGGAATCATTCCGGTTTCCCGGATGCTTCGGGTTTTGCTAGGGTTTGGCGAGCCACGAAGGATTTTCAAGGGTGATGTTTATGAGAGTATAGGGCTGTGATCTTCGCGAGCTGCGTTGATCAAACCTCCGCGCAGCACGATGTCCGCCTGCCGTTTGCTCATCGTTTGGGTCGTATCGTAGCTCTGGCCTTTCGTCTGGTTCTCAACCTTGACGGTGTTTCCGTTCCGCAGCGCTGCGCGCACATCACGAAGAACCAGCACATCCTCTTGGTCGATCTTCTCCCAATCTTCGGAGTGGACCAGTTGCAGCGGCAGAATTCCGAAGTTGATGAGATTCTGCCAATGGATCCGCGCAAAGCCTTTTGCGAGCACGGCCTTGACTCCGAGATAGCGCGGAGCCAAGGCGGCGTGTTCGCGGCTGGACCCCTGCCCGTAGTTTTCACCAGCTACCACGAATGAGCCCCGGTTGCGATGTTGCATGGCGCGGTCGTAGTAGGTCGTATCAATCCCGTTAAAAGTGAATTTGCTGATCTCAGGTATATTGCTGCGGAAAGGGAGCACGCGGGAGTCGGCGGGCAGTATTTCGTCGGTCGAGACATCGTCCCCGACTTTCAACAGTACGGACCCTTCCAGTGTATCCGGCAAGGGTGCGAAGGAGGGCAGTGCTTTGATGTTCGGGCCTTTTTCCAAGGCCACCTCTTCGACCTCTTCGGACGGTGGCACGAGCAGGGCAGTGCTGAGGATGATGGTGTCGGGTTCGATGAATTGAGGGTAATCGATTCCAAGCGTGCGGGGATCAGTAATCACCCCGGTGAGGGCGGATGCTACTGCGGTCTCAGGGCTGCACAGATACACCTTGTCTTCGCGGGTACCGGATCGTCCCGGAAAATTTCTTGGCACGGTCCGCAGACTGATCCGATCCGTCGCCGGCGCCTGTCCCATCCCGATACAGCCGTTACACCCGGCTTGATGCACGCGCGCGCCAGCGCGAATGAGCTTTCCGAGGAGTCCCAGGGAGGTCAGGTTTTCGAGGACTTGCCGCGAGGTCGGATTGATGTCGAAGGAAATCCGTTGATGCACCTGTTTGCCAGCAACCATCATGGCGGGTATGGCGAAATCCCGGAGGCCCGGATTGGCTGAGGAGCCAATGTAGCTTTGGTAGATTTCCAGGCCAGCTACCTCCCGCACCGGGACCACTTTGCCAGGGCTGCTCGGGCACGCAATAAGAGGCTCCAATTCAGACAGGTTGATGGTTTCGTGTTCGTCGTATTCGGCACCAGCATCCGCGGCGATTTCCCGCCAATCTTGTTCCCTCCCCTGCGATTTAAGAAAGGTCCGAACTGCTGTGTCGGAGGGAAAAACCGAGGTGGTAGCGCCCAATTCCGCGCCCATATTGGCAATAACGTGCCGGTCCATGGCGGTTAGATTCTCCAGTCCTGGGCCATAGTATTCGATGACTTTTCCAACCCCTCCATCCACATCGTGACGCCGCAGCATTTCAAGGATGACGTCCTTGGCGCTCACCCAAGCGGGCAGTTTGCCGGTCAACTTTACGCCCCAAACCTTGGGCATTCGCACCTGTAACGGTTTGCCCGCCATGGCCAGGGCCACTTCCAATCCGCCAGCGCCAAGAGCCAGCATTCCCAGAGAACCAGCGGCCGGAGTGTGACTGTCTGAGCCCAGTAAGGTTTTGCCCGGGATGCCGAACCGTTCCATGTGGACGACATGGCTGATCCCGTTGCCCGGGCCGCTATACCACACGCCAAACTTGCGGCAGGCGCTACGTAGAAAGAGATGATCGTCTGCGTTTTTAAAATCCACCTGCAAGAGATTGTGATCGACGTATTGGGCGGAAACTTCGGTTTGTACGCGCGAAACCTTCATCGCTTCCAGTTCCAGCATGACCAAGGTGCCCGTGGCATCTTGTGTGAGGGTCTGATCTATTTTAAGCCCAATCTCTTCTCCAGGCTTCAGTTCGCCTGCTAAAAGGTGGGATTTGATTAATTTTTGTGTGACGTTGAGATTCATAGCGCAGTTACACTAAGCGCTGATGGAGGGCCTTGCAAAATTAATGAAATGTAGCTGCCGGTGTTGGTGTTAGCAGAGGACAGAGGACGACCTGATTGATCAGTAATGCCCCGCAGGTGTTCCCCGTTGCGGCACACAAGGCAGCCAAGGCACACAAGGCATATTCGCGCGGGACAGCTGTCGCTGATGCAATTTCAACAACGACATCATTGGGTCGGTGAAAGCGCCGGGATAAACCGGTATGGAAATGTGAATAAAAGGGTCTTACAAAGAACAACTAGCCGTTGACTTTGGCCACAAACCCTAAGCGGGGAACGCTGCTGCTCCGGGCCTAGCACCCTCCTTCGCCAAAGTCTGCGGGAGGACAGGCGAGTGCGTGGAGACGCAGGCCAGCCATCGAGGCCTGAAATCGAAATTTCCGTGTGCCTACCTTGCAATAACAAGGAGATGGCAGCATCGCCCGCACCGTCCCGGTTTTTCAAGTAATGGCTTTTTTCAAACAGTTCAGCCTCTCAAAACGGCTTTCAGCCGTAGCGCGGGCAAGCGCCCCAGCTGAAGTTCGAGTTTGGAACCCATGAACATTACGCGAGTGGTGTTCCGGTCATTCCAGCGGAGAGTCTGGATCAACCCTGGCTGTATCATGATGGATTTACTGACCCGCCTGAACGAGTCCGCTGGCAGTTCCTGTTCCCAAGAGCGCAGCGTCTTTCTGCTGAAGAGTGTACGGTCTGCGAACCTGCCGTGCAAGCGGGTGTAGTATTTTTTGGGCTTCGATCCATAGTATATCCGCCAGCAGAATCAGGGAGATCTGGCCGGCGGTGTTGGTGGCGGTGATCTGATTCGGTGTGGGTTCGAGGGTATCAGACATACGCTGATCCAGTCTTTCAATGCTGACTGCCAGCCGCAAGGGATCGACAGGTTTCACTAGGTAATCGACCGCGCCAACTCCGAATGCCTCAAGCGCGCACTGCGGGTGGGCGGTTACGAAAACGATGCGGGTATCCCGGCTCAGCCATGCAGCGAGTGCGAAGCCGGATTGCTCGCCCATTTCCAGATCTAGGAAGACGAGGTCGGGAGTGGCTTGTTGGATAAATGATTTGGCCTCCGAGACGCTCGCGGCAGTGCCGATCACCTCGATCTGTGGATGTGCGAGTAGCATCCGAATCATCAGCGCCCGCGCAGGCGCCTCGTCATCTACGATCAGGGCTGTTAACATGGTGGGTAGAAGATAGAGCTGGACGAGCTTACGGCGGTCTGTAGCGGCAATTTTAGGGTTATCGTGACGGAACTTTCTGCTTTATGGATCAAGAGGGAAGCTTTTTCTTCAGATAGCAGGCTGATGCGTCGCCTGAGGTTGGCAATTCCAGTACCGAGAGAGTTTTCATCGCCTTCGGGAAACCAGGCGCCGGTATTGGTGACGGAAATACAAACAAAGCCGTCGCTGGTATGGGCGCTAACATTGATGCGGAGTGGCTTTGCGCTGGTTTTTACGCCGTATTTAAAGGCGTTTTCCAGTAGCGGCTGGATCAGCATGGGAGGCGTCATCGCGTTGATTGCAGAAGGCGAAACCTCGATCTCATACGCTATGGCGTCCTCAAAACGTGCTTTTTGGATTCTGAAATAGCATTCCACGATTTCCAGCTCTGACTCGAGCGGCGTGAGCGTTCCGGTGTGTTTGAGACTAAAGCGGAGGAGATCCGCGAGGTCTTGAGTGATTTGCTCGGCGAGTGGAGGGTTGTTGAGGCTGGCTTTGATGGTGCTCAGTGCGTTGAACAGAAAGTGCGGATTGAGTTGTGCTTGGAGGCGGTTCAACTCTGAAGACCTAGCCTCGGTGGCGGCATCGGCAGCGGCTATCCTTGCGGCATGATTTAAAGTAATGTATTCATAGCAGAAATACATCGAGTTCCAAGTCAGCAGGGAGAACAGGCGATAATTTATAATGATTTGTAATATATTATAATTTTCAAAATACTGGAGGGGCGTCCAATTTAGTATTCCCAACCAGATTATCCCGCCGATCAAAGCGACCGCCAAATTGACACAGACTACCCGCAGTAGATTGGCATGACCATTTAGATTGCGAAAAAAGTTTTTCTGATAAAAGAAGTGGAGTATAAAGGTGAGTATAATTCCGGTTAGGATACGGCTGATAATAATTTCTTTCGTATGCCCAGTTTGTTGATAGGGCTCGGGAATCAACCATAGCGTCATGGTCGTTGTTAGCCAAAACACGGTTTGGAACAGAAGGAATTTGAGATGAGTCCAGACCTGCTTCGATGCTAGCCCAGTGAGTTCGGGTCGCGCGTTTTGATTCATGGCTGAGGTGAGGATCTACCTAAGGATCTTACGGTCTTTGAGTGAGCTAGCAACATCCGACAATCGAAGAGTTGTGGGTCCTTTAGATCGGCATTTTGTTTGCGGCAAGGCGTATTTTTCTGGCAGTATCGAAGTCGACTTAAATTTGACGGAGGCCATTTTTATATCCCAGTCCCTCCCCCCGGAGTTTGGGTCGCGGAGCGATTTATTGCAGGTTCGTCACTGAAAATACCACGTTGGGCATTTTCCACTTGCGCTCGGTTGGAATTAGCTGCTTTTAATTCTTTCGCACTACAGATCCTTGTTTGCCCGAGTCATTCGATCCGATGAAACTAACAGACTTAAACTCTCCCCCGACCACAAAGCCAGCGGCGCTCGGCCTCTTGGTCGCGGTCGCTTGCTGGCTGGTTTCCGCCATGCCCGCTGCCGCCTTTCCACCCGCTCCCTTTTACACGATCTACGGCATGGTGCGTGACCAAGTCGGCCAGACGGTCATGGCGGATGATGCGGAGCTGATCTTGCTCAAAGGTGGGGTGGAAGTCGGCCGCACCCCGATCAACTCCGGCCAGCAGATCGATCAGAACTACGAGCTGCAAATGCGTATCGACCATGGGCGCAGCGGCACCACGCTCTACACCAACAGAGCGATCGCCGCGCAAGGACTCTACAGCCTGGTAGTGACCATGAACGATGTCTTGTTCTACCCGATCGAGGTGGCTGGCACTCTAAGGACGGGCAATGGCGGCGAGCGGGTGAGACTGGACCTGACCTTGGGCGAAGACAAGGACAAGGACGGCCTGCCAGATGCCTGGGAGGCGTGGCAGCTCTACCAGGTGGGACTCTACCCGGATGAAAATGGCGACTGGGATCTTAGTCTGCTCGATGCCAATGGCGACTTCGACCGCGACGGCCAGAGCAACCTGCTCGAATACATCGCCGGCACCTTCGCAGGGGACGCCACCGAGGTTTTCAGCATGATCATCAAAGAGAAGCTCGAGAACAGCGTGCGGCTCGAATTTTTCGGCATCACCGGCAAGACCTACACCATCGAGAGCAGCCCGGACATGAAGACCTGGA
>Ga0209390_10001320_pt1 | contig 48712 bp, 36 predicted proteins | sample BON01_FD_187212 | JGI IMG/M metagenome (GOLD analysis project Ga0209390, IMG submission 187212) | Freshwater microbial communities from Lake Bonney liftoff mats and glacier meltwater in Antarctica - BON-01 (SPAdes) (version 2) | ecosystem: Environmental > Aquatic > Freshwater > Ice > Glacier...
ATAATCATTTAAATAAAGAATATTAAATTTGTTAATATGAAAATTTTTACACAATTTAGAAAAGATTTCAAAACAATCTTTGTTCGGATACATCATATTATTTTTATTGATACTAATATTATATACAGTATTAGAAAGTGAACAATTTCCTAAAATATCTGTAATAACCTCATTATTAATAATATATGCAATATTATATTCATTATTTAATTTATATATAAAATGCAAACATGTTGTTGGAATAACATATTTAAATGGTTTGTTAATATCCTTATATTTTAAGACTTTATTATCATTAAAAAAGATTTGTGATATTGTATTATTTTCATTTAATAATAATCGTATTTTATTTTCACTTGTAATAATTAATATTTCTTTTTTCTTATCGTATAAATATAAACAATTATTACCAAATAATTTTAAAACTTTATCTAAAGTAATAAAAGTATATTCTTTACCATCAAGTATGGCAATACTATTTTGTATAAAGATATCGTTAAAATATTTTTTTAATATAATGGTATGTAAGTTTATTAATATATCTTTATTATCTTTTAAATAATTACAAAAATCATTTTTATTTTTAGATGTTAACATTATTTTATTAATTATATCCTCAAATGTACGATATGTAATTGGATAATATTCATATGTACAATAAGAATATATATCAGACATATCATACATATTACCCATATCAACATGAGTTGGTTTATTACAAATATATCCTGTAATTAATAATTGTAAATTTATTAGAATATAAATTAATTCTCTGGTCTTTATTTCTTTCTTTTCATAATATTTTGATGCAAAAAATATAATTAAACAATTTCTATATTCGTCTTTTGTAAATATGTTATATATATGTAATTTAACAAAATTAAAATTATTAATCTCGTATATTTCTTTATAAAACCCTTGATAAATATAATTTGGATGAGTATATAAAAAAATTAATAATTTATTATAATCTTTGTAAGACCTCGTATAAGACCTCGTATAAGAACCACTAGTTTCTCCAATAAAAGTATTATTTATTGGAAATAAATTATTTTGTGGTATTAGTGTATTATTTTCAAATATCTTTAAAGGTACTGAATAATCAAATTTTAATCTACTTGTATTAATTTTACAATGTGTATAATTGTTTAATATGACAAATAATGCGTCTATTGTAGTTTTACTTATTATCCAGTTTGTGTGTAAAATAATTATTTCATTATATAAATCAAAAAATAATAATAATGTATAAGAAAACTTACAAAAACCTAATATATAATCTTTTGTATAATTATTACTTTTTGTTGGATATTTTTTATTATAATAAGATATAATATGATGACATTCTTGTATATATTTAAAGTTTGTTATTATTTCATTATTGGTGTTATTGATGATATTATAAAAATTTAAAAATTTTTCTATAATTAAATCAATTTGACCATTATATTTTGCAAGATTTCTCGTATTTATAATAATTTCATCATCAACAACATCATATAAATCAGCATCACGTGATGATATTTTATCAGTGCTTTTTAATAATTTAAAGCCATTTATTTCACTATGCATTTCACTATGTATTTCGCTATTGTTTTTAAATAATTGTTTTTTTACAGATAATCCGTGTAAATATAATTCATATGATAATATGAAAAATGAAGTTGGATTTTGTTGAGATTTGTCAACATTCACATACGTTTTTAATATATAATAAATAATATCTTTGTATATATCATTACGTTTATCAATATCATTACATACCGTTAATATAGATGGTGTAAATTTAGAATTAATAATATTAAAATTACTATTTGTATATGAATCTATAATAATATTAATTTTTTGATTATAAATAAAATCAATATTATTATTTAATATTTCTTTATCTTGCAAAAGTCCTAAATCAATAAATTTTTTACACATAACATTCATAATAATATTGTTTTCAATTTCTTCATTGAAATATTTAATAGTAAATATTTGTTGTAACATTTTATAAAAGAAATCATATATTCTTTGTGTAAATAAATAATATTCACAAATATCCTTATTATATATATAATAAAACATTAACGACCAATATAATGAAAACCATACACAACTCCCGCTTTGTTGTGGTTTAATATATAATTCACCATTAATATTATGTAATATTATGTTATTTTTAATATTATCATTTAAAACCAGCGGTGAATCATTAAATAGATCTTTGTTAAAAATTGTTTCATCTAATGTAAAATATGACAGCACATTCATAATTATTTCATAATAAGATTTTGTTTTTCTTGAATTAAATGTATTAAATTTTACTTTTTGTTTTAAAAATTTCATATTATTTAAAACTTTAATTATGACGCCATTTGATGTGTCTGTATATTCAAGTACAAAACCAATATTTTCAAAATAATTTCGAGTTTCGTGTGATATTTTTGTTAAAAAGTCATATACAAGTTGTACATGTAATACAAACACTGTTGATAAAGCAAACATTTGCGGATTTATAGTAATAAAAGTATTTTTATGAATATTATTAATCATATAATATAAATATGGTATTTTTATGATGGTTAATAAGTTTAGTTTATCAATATTTTTATCATCAATATTAATGTTATTAGATATTACATATGTTCTAAATGGTAAAACATGTTCATTGGTTCTCTTTAATAATTTTTGAAATAAATTACCACATCCTGAATTTACACATGATACAGTTAATTTATTATTACCATCTATTCTAATTAATAAACACGTAGCATGGTCGTCTAATATGACTTGAACAATACAATATTTAAATATTGCAATAAAATTATCGAAAAGAAATGTAGTTTCAAATTTATGAAAACTCCTTATATATGTCTTTAAATTTAATAAAATATATTGTTTATTAATAAAATCAATTTGTAATAAATTAATATCACAATCAGGTCCAATCAATGATTTATTTTCTATCAACATGTTGTCATATATATTATAATCAGAAAAAGAATTTTCATTTAAATATCCATCTAAGAAATGATAATATAGTGCTTTGTACTTTTTTAAACTGTGTGAAAAATTTACATCAGATATTATAAGGTTTTCACTATTTTGTTCTGTTGTAAAAAATTTGTTATCCATTATAATAAAATATATTTTTTTATATAATAAAAAAAATTGATTATTTGTTATCTTAATAATAATGATTATTATATTAATGGATAATATTGTACAAAATATGAATACTATTAAAATTAACACAAATGATGCAATTATATATTGTAGAGTAAGTACTAAAATGCAACAAAATGGTACTAGTCTTGATTTACAAAAAACTTTATGTAAAGATTATTGTGCATTAATGAGATTTAATTCAGGAATTTATGAGAGTGAAATTTGTTCTGCAACATTAATGTCAAAACAACATGTATTAAATAATATTATTAATAATCATTCTAATATTAATTTGGTAATATTAGAACCATCTAGACTTTGTAGGAATATAAAAGATTTTACATGTTTATTAGAAAAATGTAATAAAAAGAATATTATATTACATTTTGCACAAACTGCTACATCATCAACAAATACACACGATATTAAAACAATTTTTAATAATGTGTTTGATGCTGAATGCGAATCAAAAACAATTGGTAAGCGGGTTAAAACAAGTATAAGTTATAGAAAACGAATGAAATGTTATGTACCATCAGTTGTATCTTTTGGACATGTTGTTATTAATAAAAATTTATGTATTAATCCAAAAGAACAAGATATTATTGTATTAATTAACAAGTTATATCATGGCGATACAGTTAAAAATATTAATGAACTTTTATACAAGATAACAAATATTAAACATACGTTATGTTATCTACATACAGATGAAGTTGTTGTTAATGTTAAATATGGTAATATGAAAATAGTTGATATTGTCCATTTATTAAATGATAATGAAATCAAACGTAGAAACCGAATGTGGTATGGTTTATCTGTATCTAAATTAATTACCTAAAAATTGATTTTATTATTTTATACATTATTTTTTTATATCATACAATGGCTCATCAAGATTGGAAACAAGTAATAGTATCAGGTAAAATGCATGAAAAAAAACAAACTGTTAAAAAAGATATAACCACGTTACATATCAATAAACAAGAGTCGTGTATTAAAGTTAAAAAAATATATGATTTAGATAATCCTTCTGCAGAACCTGATATTAAACCAATTATTATTAATAAAGAATTTGCTAATAAAATATCATCAACACGTGTTGCAAGGAAACTAACACAAAAACAATTAGCTCAATCATGTGGTATTCCAGTATCAGTTATTGCACAATATGAAAAAGCATGTGGTATTCATAATGTACAATATATTAATAAAATCAAAAAAGTGTTGGGTTTTGATTTATTTAAATGAACTAATATATTCCCATTTTAAGAATTTGCATATTTTCTCCCAAATTAAATCGTTTTCTATAACTTTATTTGGATCTACGTGTAAAGGAAAGTGTTCAAGTAAATGATCTAATTCTAATAATTCACTAAATTTATGTAAAACATATGAATATGATAAGAAATTTTTACGATCTACTTGTTTGTAAAGTTCCCACGGTTCTTGAATATTATAAAACATGGATATGAAAAGTTTTTCCATATCTCTAGTAATTTTAGGAGGAGGTAAATTATTTAATTTATTAATAATATATGCGATATGTTCATAATAAATATTATATTTAAGTTTTTTTAAAATATTTTTCATATTTTTTTTATTTAATGTTGATAAATTAACAATTCTTTTTTTATTTAATTCTTTCACAATATCAATAAATATAATTTCTGGAATATCTGGTGTTTGTTTAGCTTGGAATTGATTTAACCATTCTCTAAAATGATTTAATCTTCTATATGGCGAATAATCTTTTATTTGATGTTCATCGTCTAAAATTATTATTTCGCAATCACCACAACATTGACATATATACGCACTTTCTGCCATATCAAGTATTTTTTCAATATTACAATCCGTACAATATTTAATTCTGGATGTACCGTCATCGTGATTTATTCGTATTCCATCAATTCGATGACAATATTTTTCAAAAAGTTTTGATTTATTAACATGTTTTGTTTTTAAACAATCGTTATTATTATCAATAGATTTGTTTTTTAAAGATAACAATTCGATAATATTTTTAACTTCAACCAAAGGTTCTTGTGAATTATTTGTATCATAATATTCTGATAATAAATCACCTGCATTATCATAATAATCCATTTCATTATAATTAGAATTAATTACTTTATATAAATTATTTAATTCTTCTTTTTTATTTAACAATATTATTTTCCGTTCAATATCAAATATTATTATTTCATTTTTATCATCAATTTCATTTATTTCAATATTTATATTTTCAATTTTATCTAAAATTTCTTGTTTTTTATTTACGGTTTCTTTTATTTCTTTTGTAATTTGTCTATGTTTATTATCTAATGTATTTGATTCTTTCTGTTGAATTAATTTATTTTCTTTATATTTAGATATCATATAATTAATATTAATCTAGAAAACTTTAAATAATTTTATTTAAAAAAATAATAAAAAATAAACTTTATAACACTCTTATTCATTTAACAATAATTCTTAAAGAATAATAATAATTATTTTTAGTATTTTTTAAAAAATATCTAAAAATAATTATTATTATTAAAAAATATCTAAAAAATATCTAAAAAATTTATTTTAAAAATATTATTTTAAAAATATCTAAAAAATTTTAATTTAATTTAATAAAATTTTTTTTTCTATTCCATTATATATAGTAAAAAATGGGCGGTGGTTTAATGCAACTAGTAGCGTACGGGGCGCAAGATGTCTACCTTTCGGGTAATCCTCAAATTACATTCTTCAAAGTCGTTTACAGACGTCATACCAATTTTGCCGTAGAGCCAATTCCACAAACATGGAATGGTTCTGCCGATTTCGGACGCACTGTAACCTGCAATATTAACCGTAATGGTGATTTAATCACCAACATGTATTTATGTGTAAAACTTGCTGCCGTACCAGAAAACGCTGTTTCTTGGGGATACGTCAACAAACTCGGACATGCTTTAGTCGAAAATATCAAAATTGATATTGGAGGTTCCAACATTGACGAACATTACGGTGATTGGCTCAATATCTGGTACGAACTTACCCACGAAACTTCGCAAGAACGTGGTTACGCCAAGATGATTGGTGATGTATCAGTTCTTACCAATATTTCCAAAATTGCTAAACCAGCATACACCATGTATATTCCACTTATTTTCTGGTTCAACCGTAATAATGGATTAGCTCTTCCACTTATTGCTTTACAATACCACGATGTAAGAATCACTCTTATATACAATTCTTTAAACAAATGTGTAAATTACCGTGGACCAGTTGCACCAGTCATTTCTAACCCAATGACTGATTCCTTTTTAGTAATCGACTATGTATACCTTGATTCCGAAGAACGTAAAAGATTCGCACAAGCTTCTCACGAATATTTAATCGAACAACTTCAATTCACTGGTTCCGAATCTTTAACTTCGGTTTCCAACAAATACCGATTAAATTTCAATCATCCGTGCAAATACTTGGTATGGGCTCCTCATTATGACCTTTTCCAAAAACAACAACAATGGTTAGCATATGCTTCTGACGGAAACTGGGATGCCGCTAAAGATTATTTCGCTAAAGCATTATCGATAATGTCCGCTGACAGTCTCGCTATTGGTACTGATGATCTCGTAAGTGCTGCATTTGCCACAGCATCTGGAATCGATTTAGGTTCTTTAGTCAAATTAATACCAAATGCTTCCATGAATTCCTCGTTAATCAATGCTTTACTCGCAAAGGTTGAGGTTCAATGGAGTCTTGATGCTATGGTCGGCACAAGTAATGGCACTGAAATTGAACTCGGATATATTACTTCCGAGGCAAGTATTAATTCTCTTTTCGGAAACGCAATTGTTTCCCGTAATGATTTAACCGTTGCTGATTTAACAAACACTGTTGCCGCACTTATTGCATCGTTTGCTATCCCACCAACATCGGCTTCTGATGTAGTTAAATTTTCGTCCGCTGTCAGTGTCTCTGCTATCAATCAATTTAATTATGCCAATAACATTGATGGATCTGAAAATCCTGTATACCTCGCCAAACTCCAACTTAACGGACATGATCGATTCCAAGAACGTGATGGTAACTACTTCAATTACGTCCAACCAAACCAACATTTCACTCATTCCCCTGCTGACGGAATTAATTGTTATTCCTTTGCCGCCAAAGCCCAAGATCACCAACCAACTGGGTCTTGCAATTTCTCCCGCATTGATAATGCTACATTAAATGTAAGTGTCGGTTTCAACAATTCCAGCACCGATTCTAGCACTTACACCAGCAGATACCTCAGTGGAACAAGCTCTGTTCTTAATATTTACACCATTAATTATAATGTACTCCGTGTAATGAGTGGTATGGCTGGTACCGCATACTCTAATTAAATAAATAAATAAATAATCATTATTTTATTAATATAAAAATTACTATAATTTTTATATTAAAATAAGATAATTATTTAAAATAATGGATATTTTTGTAATAATAAAACTATTAATCCAAATATTAATGTTCTAATAATTAAATTTGTATACGAACTATTAAATATATTTATATATGGGATGCAATAAATACCCTGAATAACATATTTATTATTTATAACTAAAAATAATAACATAAATAAAAGAATTTCTTTATATTTAATGTTTGTTTTTGTTTTATTAGTTTGAACAGTATTTTCTGATTTATTTGATACTTCGATATTATCCAATCTAGCATCAATATCTTTTATTAATTTTAAAACATCATAATTTTGTTCTTGATTATTTCTTTCATTTTTTAATTGTGATAACAATACACTCATTTCGTTTTCATTTTTATTTTCATTATTTAATTGTGATAATGGTGTACCCATTACTTGATTTTCACTAATATTAAATTCTTCCATTATAATAATACAGATATAATATAATTATGGTCATTATATAATTGATCTAAAACTTTATATTTATTATATATTATTTTTCTATTTAAATCATCTGTTTTTTCTTCTAAAAAAATTGCAGGGGTTTTATAATCTTTTAATTTTAATGATAAATTGATTATTTTAGTAACTTGATCTAAACTTAAACAGTCCCTATAAGTATCTGTTTTCATGGTAAACCATATACATTTATCAACACATTTTTCTTTAACTAAATTTCCACATATTTGATTCTCAGTAATACCAGATGTATACCAAATATTAATATTATGCATTAAAAATGATATTTCTATTTTTTTATATGGTTCTTTATCAAAATATTTTGATGCATATATTTCTAAATCCCCCATAACAGAATCTTCTAAAAATTTATTTTCAAATGAATCCCCTATTACAATGGTTGTATATGCCCGTTTATATAATACTCTTTTTAAATCGTCTTTTGTAACTGTACTTAACTTCATAGAATCAGTTAATGATGGGATATAATTTTTAAATAATATTGCATTAGAATAAACCTTATCGCCATTCACACAAATTAAATTTGCAATCTCATTTACATTCTCATCATTATGATATTGTTTTTCTGTTTCTAAATCAATATATATTAATTCATATAAATAATATGGTTCTTCGCAGACAATTTCAGTTTTAACAGACATATTTGATACTTTAAAGTTATCAACTTTAAGATTTTGTGCAAGTATATCTAAAAAATTATCACTATTTAATGTAATTGATTTAACATAATCAAGATCTAATACTTGATTAATATAATTTGGATCTTGCCATGGTATATTTTTAATAATACCTTGTGTTATTAATAAACAATCAAACGAATCATTATTTTCCATAATTACTTTTTCTAAAAAACTATAATCTTGTGATTCCATTATAACTATAATTATTATTTTATAAAGTTTAACGCATAAAAAATTGAAAAATTATTATTAAATTTAATATTATTTATATTATTAATGTCCCAATTAATACAAACAGTTGAATTAGAACCTACAACACCATTACCTAAATTAAATAAAATGCTTTTAAAAAGATTAAATAATGAAATTAAATTTTTGAAAAATGATTTAATGTTAAATTTTTCTGTTGGACCAATTAACCCTATTGATATTACCCTATGGCAAGCAACTATTATTGGTCCTGAAGATACACCATATCACAATGGTGTTTTTAATCTAATTATTAAATTTACTGATACTTATCCATTTAAACCACCTCATGTATATTTTACAACTCCGATATATCATTGTAATATTAGTAAAAATGGAGAAATATGTTTAGATATTTTAAAAGATAATTGGAGTCCTGCATTGGATATTAGTAAATTATTATTAAGTATTTCTTCTCTATTATCAGATCCAAATCCAACAGATCCACTTGTTCCAGAAATTGCTATTTTATTAAAAAGTAATAAAATAATTCATGATCTAAATGCAAGGGAATATACTATTAAACATGCGAATTAAAAAAACACTACACTTCAATAATTTGTTTTTTTGATTTACTTTTCTTTAATATTTTTTTATTTTGTTTATTAATCATAAAATCTGGGTTTTCAAATGAAACTACTAAATCATTATTATAATATTTACGATATATATCTTCTTCAATTGTATTTTCTATCAATACCCTTGTTACAAATACCTGTTGTTTTTGTCCAATACGACATGCTCGTGCAATTGCTTGTGATTCAATTGCTTTTGATTCTTCACGAGGTGCATTAATTGGTTCAACAAAAAATATGTGTGTTGCTTTTGTTAAATTTGTACCAGATGCTGCATTTTTTAAACTTAACATAATTACTTTATTATCAGTTCCTGTTTTAGTTTTACCAACTTTAAATTTGTTAATTGCAGAATTACGAGACCAAACATTACCTTTAACGAAACAATTATCTATTTCATTATTTGCTAATGTTTTTCCAATAAGTGATAACATATCATCCCATTGTGAAAATATAATAATTCTTGTTTCATCAAATGTTACTAAATGTTTAATAATTGATATTAATTTTCCTAATTTTGAACCATATTTTCTAATTAATGGATCAGAGTTATCATCATCCTTTTTTTTATCTACAACTAAAATATCTTTACCATCTAAATCTGTTTTACATAGTGGACATAATTTTTTAACTGTTAAACAACTTTTTAAACAATTATAACAATATAAATGTCCACATGCAGTTAATACAGGTTTTGTAAATGGTTCTAAACAAATAGAACAATTTTCATCTATGATATCAGTACTTTTCATTTTATCAAGTATTGTATACATATATTTTGATTCAGTTATTTGTGTTGTATATTGTTTTTTTAACATATAATATGCTTGGTTATTATTAACTAATTTTTCTAATTTCAAAGTATATGTTTCATAATTTTTTTTATGGTGTTCAATTAATTTATCTTGCATCAAAGATAAATCAATTTCAGTATTCCCAAATATTTTTTTAGTTGATTCTAATATCAATGGATGGCAACATAATTGTTGTAAATATTCCTGAGAATTTTTATTTTTATAACTGTCGTACAAATTACGTTCTAAATCAGTAAATTTAAGCCATATTGTTTGATCTTGATAATTTGGGATATTAATTTGATCTATTACATCTTCTTTTCTATGTCGTATACATATTTCATTTAATATATTATGCCATATATATTCTTTATTAATAATATTTGTTAAAAATGAATTGTTTGAATCATTAAAATCATAAATTAAATTTCTATCCTTATCTTCTAATTTTAAATTAATAAATTTTGCACAATTATAAAGTCCTGTATAATTAACAAACGGAGTTCCTGATACATACCATTTATAATTTGAATTAATTGTAGAAACCCATCTTGACATATAACGACTTGATGAAATATTATCTAACATTTCCCCAAATATTTCATGACCTTCATCTAATATTAGACGATGAAAATTAAAAAATTCAAATAATGGTTCACCAAAATCTTTAACTTTAGGAAATCCAATTTCATTTATATATTTAGACAAATTATCTTTAACAAGTACATTTCGTTCTTCAAAATTAAAACTTGATGCTGTACAATGTTTATAATGTAATGTTGGATAAAATTTAAAATTCATTATAAACTGATGACTAGTTATAATTATATCAGAATTAATAAAACTATCAAAACATATATGATTATAATCTTTTTTTGATAAAATTAATAAAATTTTTAAATTTGGATTACATCTTATTATCTCACACTCCCACTGTTTAACCAAATGAGATGGACATAATATAACTGTTGCTTTTGAATTAAATTTTTTAATATCTCCACATATATTGTTAGTATTTACCACATCAGGTAAATTATTTGGTGCGGGATTACTCGTAATTAATGCTATTAAACTAATTGTTTTACCTAAACCCATATCATCGCATAATATACCACCTTTTGTTGTAATTTTAAAATTATGTTTTTCTGTTGTAATTACATTTGTAATTGGGTCAAATAATATATCATTATCACAAATATTAATATTTTTAATATAGTTGCTTTGACCATTAAATTTTTTATTCTCAATTTGAAGCATTTTTGCTAAACTTTTTTCTTGATAATTATATAATTTTATTTTAAAACTTGATGGTGTTTTATTTGGTTTTGTTAAAGGAACAAAACTTTTATTTGATACATCTGTGTTTGTAAAATCTTTTAAATCTGTATATATTTTAATAATAACTAATCTTAATGCTAGTGATGTATTAATATGTTCTTCAATTGAAAATTCATTAATTTGAATACAATAATGTATAGTATAATATTCACTAATTAAAGTACTATTACGTGTATTATAATTAACAATAGGGTTATTATTAGTGAATGTTATTTTCCACAAAGGAGACTTGTTTAATAATTCAAAAAATAAATAATTAGTTATTTTATTATTTAGTGCAAATTGATGATATTTTATAATATTATTTATACAATATTTAATTAATACAACATTATTAATATTCATACCTATAATTTCAATATCGGTTGGTAATGTTTCAATATTATTTCTTTTGATTTTAATATATCCATTTATTATTTCCATTATTAAATGAAATATATTTAATATTTATATATTAATTATATTTTATTTAAACAAATTTCTTTTTTATTAAAATCTTTTTAAATATAATGGTACTATTAAAAACCTTAATAAATAATATTGATGAAAAATTTATTAAACCGAACAATTTAAAATTTATTAATGACCCTTATTTTATAATTAAAATAAAAGAAACAGTTAAAGATTTTTTTCCAAGATTAAATGAAATTGATATTGATACATTAAATATTTTAACAATATTTATTGTTGATCATATTTCATTTAAATATTGTTTTAAACAAAAACCAGATTATTATTTACAATGGCTACAAAATAATTGCAGTGATATTAAAGGAGTAATATTATTATTATTACCATTTATTGAAGATAAAGACAATAGTTTATTATTAAAAGAATTAACTGACTTAAATCATTTAATTTATTCTAAAACAAAAGATCATATCACAAATGATATATTGAATTTGAATCGTGATGATATTTTACCAACTCATTTTAAATATGGGAATATGGGAATTGGTTTATTACCTTTTACATCTTCTGAAAATTCCGATAGATTATTAGATTTATATCCACAAACAGAAAAAAAAATTTATCAAGTAATGATAGATAATTTTTATGGATTGTTACAAACATTAGATATCATTAATGGTAAAAGTTATATTAATTGGATTAATATACAACCATTAAATTTAAAAACATATAATACAACAGAACTTTATATAAAAACCAAAGAACAAATAAATCTTATATCAGGAAAATTCTTATCAACCATAAATATTGATTATTGTGGATTATGGTTTGGTGATATATATAATGTTATTCGTATTAAATATTATGAAGAAGTTAAAAAAATAAAATGGTTATTTTTCCCTTATGAAAAATCACAAGACGACAATGCATATTTAATTAATATTTTACACGAAATGATTAATTTAGAAGATATTATAAATAACGAGTTTAATAATTATGATGAATTATATGAGAAAGACAAAGTTAAATTTTATAATAATATAACATCTAATATAACAAATAGTGATGTTATAAAATATACTTTAATTTGGTTTATTAATAATTATTCACAAAAAGATAAAATTGTTGGTGATATTATTGATATATTTAAATTATTAAATCCAGATGAGGAGAAACAAGATGACTTTGATGATAAAGATTTAAGAAAAATAAATAATATAACTTTGGATGAAATAACAAAATGTTATCAATATATTTCAGAAAATTATTGTGGTCATTTTTGGAATTTTTTAAGAGAAAGTATTAAATTATTAATACATTCTACATATGGCAAGTTTTTAATAATTAAAGATACTGATAATAATTTAAGAATTAATAATAATTATTACTATACCCCTTTTAATGAAAAAATAAATAATAAGGTTCTTAATTTAAAAATAATATATAATATATCAAAATCATTATGTCATTCTAAAGATTGGGTGTTATTGGACAAATATTATATTTCATTAGATACAACTAATCGAATTAATTTTTTTAGAAAAATAAAAAATTTATCTAATAATACAAACAGATGGTTTAATTATTCAAGAAATTATAAAAGACAACATTTATATATACCAAGTCCACCTGATAATCAAATAATACAATTTGAAAAAGATGCATTGAAAGAATTTAAAAATATTCTTATTAATCTTGTTTTTGAAGAATTAATAACAACAGGTATTTTGAATGAATTTGTTCCAAAACTTCATATTACAGATAAACAAAGATTATCACCAAATACTCTTGTATTAAAAAAACAAAGGAACAGTTTAATTAAAAAAATGTTTAGTGATAATAAGAGTGTTTGGGATGAATGTTTTTATTATTTAACAAATGATAAATTTAAATATATACCAAAAATGAGGAAAAAAAAGAATGAGGTAACAGACCAAAGTGATAAATATGATGAAAAAGACTATTTTGAAATGATATCTGATGATCAAGACTGGCCTAATTTTTATGCAATGAATTGGATATCTCAAATAAGTTTTTTTCAACACTATATTTTTCACCAAATTATGTATGTAACAGGTGCTACAGGGCAAGGTAAATCGACACAAGTACCAAAACTTTTATTATATGTTTGCAAAATGTATGATTATAATAAAAGTGGTAATATTATTTGTACACAACCACGTATTACACCAACTGTTGATAATGCAACTAGAATAGCAGAAGAACTTGGATTACCTATTGAACAAGTGTCGAATACATCATCAACAAAAATAAAAACTGATAACTTTAATGTTCAATATAAATATGAGGGTGATGGACATACAAAAACATGTCCGAACGAACTTGTATTAAAAATTGTTACAGACGGAACTCTTAAAGAAACTTTGATTTCAAATCCAACATTGAAAACAATGGATAATAAATCAAATGAATTTATAAATCAAAATATGTATGATATAATTATTGTTGATGAAGCACACGAACATAATATTAATATGGATATAATTATTGCTTTATCAAAACAAACGTGTTATTTTAATAATCAAGTTAAATTAATTATTGTTTCTGCTACTATGGATGCAGATGAACCAATATATAGAAGTTATTTTAAAAATATTAATGATAATTTAGTATATCCAATAAAAGCAAAAATAATGGAGCCATTTTTTAATGAACAAATATTATTTAATCCAGTACATATGGACAGACGTTATCATATTTCACCACCTGGCGAAACAACACAATATAAAGTGACTGAAATATATTTAGATTATGACGTGAAAGAAATAAATAATAAAAAAACAGCTGATAAAATTCAAGAACTTGGATATAAACAAATTATTGAAATTTGTAATAAATCTACATTAGGTGAAATATTATTTTTCTGTACAGGTAAGAATGAGATTTTAAAAGCCATTGAATATCTTAATAATAATATGCCGTCTGGTAATATTGCATTACCGTTTTTTGCTGATTTAAATCAAAAATATAAAGACACCATAACTAAAATTAATTCAAATATATATAATATTAAAAATAAAAGAGAAAATATTCATTTAGAATGGGGATCAAATTATATTGAAGATTTATCAGTACCAAATGGTTTATATAAAAGAGCCATTATTATTGCTACAAATGTTGCAGAAGCATCTGTTACTATTCCAGGATTAATGTATGTGATTGATAATGGATACGCAAAAGAAACTACATATGATCGTAAATTAAATATAAGTAAATTAATTACAGATAAAATATCAGAATCTAGTCGTGTCCAAAGAAGAGGGCGTGTTGGACGTGTTAGTGATGGAACAGTATATTATATGTATACAAAAGGTGCAAGAACAAATATTAAACCAAAATATAAAATTACTCAACAAGACATTACAGAAACAGTTTTAGGTTTAAGTTATAGTTTAGATTTGAAGGCGTATTTAAAAGATCCTATAGAATATAAATATAACAAGTTAATAGTTTCTGATATCATGGATCCAAATATTGTTGGAATAATAAATAAATCAAAATATAATGTTAAAAAATCATTCACATATAAGAAATTATTAAAAATATATGAGGCTAATTATACAATAAATCAAAAATTATTAGATAATTCATATTATTTAATAAAAAATATAAACAACAATAATAATAAAGTTTCTATTAATAAATCGTTGTATGTATATGATGGTGGACAATTATTTGAAAATATGATGGATGGTTTAGGTATATTTTATTTAATACATCCATATGAAAATTTAATTAAACGAAATATTATTAATGAAATAAATGGGATAAAAAATAATGAAGAACATTTTAAAAAAACTAATCATATTCCTTTAACAGAATTTAGTTTTTTTATTAAATCTTTGATTGATAAAAATTTAATTGTAGATATAAATGCTGATTCATTATATTTATATTTAGATGATATTATTAAAAGGAATCGTAATTTTGTTAAATCTGATCTAGCTGATAAAGCATTAGAAATAAAAAAAGACCTTGATTTAACAACTTTACAAATCGCAATCACTTTAATTGCTGCATCTAGTATGGGGTGTTTACAACAAGTATTACAAATACAAATGTTTCTTGATTTATTAAATAACTCTATTGGTAATTTAGTAAATGATAATAAAAAATGGGAAGAATTTAAACAACTTCATAGGTGTCGTAAAAATGATTCAGATATTATATTTATTCATAATATCATAAATAAAATTAAAAGTCGATTTAATAAATTAATAGTTTTTAATATTGATAATATAAATAATAATATTACTACGAAATTAAATAAATATATTGAAAGAGAAATTAATGATTTTAAAGACTTGGAAAAAAAAAGCAAAGATCCTCCATCTAATTATGATGGTGAAATATGGAATAAACTAATGAATTTAAAAAATAATGGAAGAATCAATACAAATAATATGCAAGATTTTGCAAAAATTTATACAAAACAAACAAAGACTTTTGATTTTATATTTAATGATATAGAAAATTATATTGAAGAAATAAAACATTGGTCTGAAAGTAATTATTTAAATCCAACAATTATTATTAGTTTTATTAAAAAATTAGGATTATTTTATTTAAATAAACAAGATGAATATAATAAAAATAAAGTAATAATTTGGAGTAAAAAATTTAGGTCAAATTTTGATAAATGTTTGACTGATTATACACAAGAAGAACGAATATTAAGATCTTATTTATACGGATATCCTAATCAAATTACATTTGATGAATCAAATAATATTAAAACAAATATGAATTTTTCATTATATAATGTTACATATGCAAAATCATATAAATCAAAAAAAAGAGCAATCGAGACAATGTCAGCCACATCAGATATGATGTTTTATTTAAAATTTGAAGAAGATGATACTAACATAAATACTATAAAAGTATCAATACTTAATAATATTAATTCAAAATGGTTAATATCAACACAACCATTAGTTTATAATCCATCCTTTAATAATATCATGCAGGATGTTAAAGATAACCAAACTATAATAAGTTTATTTGATTCTTATACAATTAATAAACTATCTAATGAAATTAGTAATAATTGGTCAAATGATTATTTTGTTTGGAATACATCAGATGCACCAATATTACAACATTTTTATAAATCAATAATTAATGTAATTAATAAATTAACTCGTTAAGTTAATTAATAAATAAATAAAGTCGTAAAGTTAATTAATTAATTAATAAATAACGTTGTAAAGTTAAAGAATCATTAATTATTATTAATAATGGAAAAAGATATTGAATATGAAAAAAATAATATTGCTTTTGATTGGCAATATCCAAAAGAAAGTGGTGGTGGGATTAAATGTAAAAATTATGAATTATGTGAATCAGTTTTACCTGATTGGTGGTTTAGTTGTAAAGGAAATTATTTGTGTTCAGAATGTCATATGATATTCGGAACTTGGGGTATTAAAGGAAGTAAAACATTAACTAAAACAGGTAAAGGAGTATTAGATATATATGATAATGTAGAATGTCCTATATGTTTAGATACAAAACGTTCTATATCATATCCAAATTGTGAACATACAGCATGTATTGATTGTTTTAAGAGATGTTTTTATGGAGATAAAGATGTCGAAAACGAACCTAAATTTCCTTATTCAGAAGATATTGAAGATGAATATTATGAAAATTCTGAAAATCCAAAATGGAATAAAGACTATCCTTTAATAAAAATACATAATAATGAGTGGGATATATGGGATGATGCAAACTCTCAAAAACATGAAAATGAAGATTTTCTAGAGAAATGTCCTTTGTGTCGTAAATAATTTTATTTAAATATAAAATAGTATTATCAACATTTATTCTTTATAAAAAACTATAATCTTGTGTTATTTTAGACATTTTATTAATATAAAAAGTATTATTAAATATTTTTTAAATTATTTCATGTTGAACTTGTTCATCAATATTTTATATATTTTAAATTAAAAAAATATAACTTGATAATAAATTATAATATTTCTATTATTTTACCAACCGCTTTAACACGTCCTTCTCTAAATACCATACGCATTCCAACTTTAATATATTCTGGTCTTGATACAAATTCTAATTTAACATTTGCTTTATCACCACATCTTAATAATTTATTTGCAACTAAATCTTCAGTTAAATCATCTTTTGTAATTTCTAACATTCTTACAGTTTGTCTAACATGTTCGATATGAACAAATGGTTCATATCCTTCTTTGATAGTTGTTGGTGAATGTAATATATGAATTTGAATAATAAATTGTTTTACAGCTAATTTTAATTTAGTATTATCTGATACAACAATCATTCCTTTTTTAATTTCTTTTCTTGTTATATTTTTTAATGAAATACAAATATATGATCCTGATTTAACTTGTTTTAAATCTTTAAAATTTAAATGTATTGATCTAACTTTAACCGATTTATATGTCGAATCTTTAAACGGTCCTAAAAGTAAACTATCGTTTACATTAACTGTTCCAGATTTTAACATTCCTGAAACAATAATTGGATGACCTGGTACATAATATGTATTATCAATAATTAATTCAACAGATTTTTCAGAATTTTGACTAAATGTATGTCTAACTGGTAATAAATTTAACATGGTCTTTACTAAATCTAAATTATGATTTGTTACATTTGATATTTGGATAATAGGAACAATACTATCTGATTTAATATTTTTAATAACATTTATAATATCTGATTTATTTTTAATATGATATGGTATTTTTCTTATTCGATTTTTACACATATTATTGATTACTTTAAGTGTATCTTGTAAAATATTATCTGGTACACTATCCACCTTTGTTACAATAATAATAAATGGTATTTTTAAATTAATACATATCCCAATATGTTCTCTTGTCATGTGATTTATTCCCATATTTGCACTAATCATTATTAAACAATAATCTGGATATAGTGATGATAATCCATGAATTGTTGTTTTTAAATATTTCTCATGACCTGCTAAATCATAAAATGATATTATTTTACTTGAACGACTAGTAATGTCAACCCAAGAATTGTTTTTGTCTAGTTTTAATTTTATAACCTCACCTTCTTTATCAAAACCCATGATTTGGTGTCCAATTGAACTTGTTCTCCCTGATTCAACTTCATGTTTAAAATTAAAAACATTAAGTCTGGCTTTCCCTCGTCCATCATCAAGAATTCCTTTTGCAAGTGTTCCAACAGTTGTTGATTTTCCCGAATCAACATTTCCTGCAACCCCAATATTAATATTAATTATATCTACTTTATCATTTTCTCTTATTAAAAATTCACCAACATAATTATTATTTTTATTATATTCTGATATTTTTATTATACTACAATCATTGCTATTAGCAATCTTTGTTAAATTAGAAATAGATTCTGCATATTCTGTTTCATTTAATCCTACAATTGATCCATCGTCACATACCCCAATTAAATAAATTGCTTCACCAGATCCTTCATAAACACGATATTTCATTTGGGTTATTCTTTTATTTAAAGTATCTGCATCTAGATTTATTAATTCTCGTTTATATTCAATATTTCCATAATATTCTTCATTATCTAATATATCATCAAAGTTAAATATGCTTTGTGTCATTATTTTTATAAAAGAACCTCTTCTTAAATAACATTTTGTTTAATAATATGATATTTATTATATTTGATGTATTGTAATAAAAAATAATATATATAAAAAATAATATATTATATTATTATATGATTGAATATACACTATTTATTTTTAGAAGGGATTTACGATTAGTTGATAATAAAGCTCTTTTATACGCAATGGAAAATCATGATAATATTATACCAATATTCATTTTTACACCTGAACAAATTACAAATAAAAATAAATATAAATCAAATAATGCGATTCAGTTTATGTGTGAATCATTAAATGAATTAAATAAAGAATTAATAATTAAAAAATCTAAATTACATATATTTTATGGGGACAATATCAAAGTTCTTAATAAAATTATTAATACAATAAATATATCATCAATTATTTTTAATATGGATTATACTCCATATGCAATAGAAAGAGATAAATCAATTCAAGATTTATCTAATAAAAAAAACATAAAGTGTATAGTTATTCAAGATTATTTATTAGCACCAATTGGGACATTAAATAAAGCTGATGGCGAACCATATAAAATTTTTACTCCTTTCAAGAATAATGGATTAAAATATAAAGTTGATAAACCAAAAAATAATAATATAAAAAATTTGATTAAAACAAATAAATTGGATGAGAGTATTATGATTGATTATGAAATTAATTCAAATATATTAGTAAATGGTGGGAGAAAAAATGGATTAAAGTATTTACAAAAGATAAAGAATCACGACAAATATAATAAAACAAGAAACATATTAAATATTAAAACAACAAATTTATCTGCATATATAAAATTTGGTTGTATATCAATTAGAGAAGTATATTGGAAAATAGTAAATGAATTTGGTAAAAATGACCTACTTGGTCAAATCTTTTGGAGAGAATTTTATTATTATATTGCCTACTATTTTCCAGATGTATTGAAAGGACAAAATTTCAACAAAAAATATGATAAAATAATATGGAAGTGGTCAAAGACAAATTATGATGCGTGGTGTAGTGGAAATACAGGCTATCCAGTTGTTGATGCTGGTATGAGAGAATTAAATAAAACAGGATTTATGCACAATAGAGCTAGATTAATAACATCTAATTTTTTAAATAGAATATTAGGAATTGATTGGAGATGGAGTGAATTATATTATGCAAAAATGTTAACAGATTATGATCCAGCTGTAAATTCAGGTAATCACCAATGGATAGCAAGTGTTGGTGTAGATCCAAAACCATATTTCCAAAGATTATTTAACCCTTGGTTACAAAGTAAACGATTTGATTTGGATGCAACATATATTAAAAAATGGATATCAGAATTAAATAGTGTTGAACCAAATGATATTCATAATTGGGATAATAGTTATCATAAATATGATTTAATCAAAATAAAATATTTTAAACCAATTGTTGATTATAAAAAAATGCGAGAAGAAAGTATACAAATGTATCAAAATGTATTAAGAAAATAAATAAGAAAAAAAGTAAGAAAATAAAAAGTAAGAAAATATTAAAAAATGAATAAGGTTCTTATTTAAACAAACAAATGTTTATACTATTAGAAAATATTATGACTTATCCCAAAGAAATTTTAGTTAAAGATTATTTTGAAATCCATGATTATTATACAAATATATACGGTGTTGGACGTACAATTATTTTAATGCAAGTTGGTTCTTTTCACGAAGCATATAGTACTGATAAAGATGGTATAAACTTGTGCAAGTTAACGCAAGAATTAGATATATGTTGTACTCGTAAAAATAAAAATTTAGAATTATCAAAAAGTAATCCTAATATGATGGGTTTTCCAGTGCACACAACATATAATTTTATTGATAAATTAATTAATTTAAATTATACAATTGTTTTAATTGACCAAACAACAGAGCCACCATTACCAAAAAGAGAAGTTACAAACATTTATTCGCCTGCAACATATATTAATAAAAAAACAGATGAACAGAAATTTTTAATGTCAATTGTATTAGATAAAATAAAAGATAAAAATAATAATTATCAATTATATATTGGTTTATCAACATATGAATTATCAACAGGAGAAGGATATTTTTTTGAATCCTATTCTTTAAAAACCGATGAAATAATAGGATTAGATGATGCATTAAGATTTATTGAAAGTTATCCCCCAAAAGAAATTGTGTTACAAAATAATTTAAATTCAACTGATACAATATCGTCAATGAAAGTTAATGATATCAAAAGTTATTTAGGGTTAGATGATTCTAATATATACACAATACCAATAACAAAACATAATAAACTGTCATATCAACGAGATTTATTTAATAGAATTTATAATATTGAATCAAATATAGATATTATTGAAATGATAGGTTTAGAACATTTAACATTAGCCAGATTAAGTTTAACAATACTATTAGATTATGTTTTATCTCATTCAACAATATTATTAAAACATTTAACAATTCCAAAATTATTTTCATCAGATAGATATTTATATCTTGGTAATAGAGCATTAGAACAATTAGATGTTTTAAATAAATCAACTAATACCAATTTATTAAATATAATAGATTTTACAAAAACATCAATCGGTAAAAGATTTTTAACATTACAATTATCATTGCCATTAATAGACCATATTGAAATATCTAAAAGATATGAAATTATATCAAATATTATAAAGAATAATTATCATGTTGAGATAATTAATTTTTTAGAAGACATTTATGATTTAGATAAACTTGTTAGAAAATTAGAAATTAATACAATTAATCCATATGAACTCCATCAATTATACATATCATTTTATCAAATTATTAAATTAACAGATTATTTAAAAGAAATAAATTTATTAAAGATTTTTAACATTACAAAACATGATATTAATCAAATTAAATTATTTAAATCTAAAATAGAATCAATGTTTATTATTAATAAAATAACAGAATTAAATTTTAATAATTTTTTCGAATGCGATTGTTCTTTCTATAATTTTGATATTTATAATGAAATTGATACATTACAAGAAAGTATTGATACAAATAATCTATTCATGAAATATTTAATTGAAAGCTTACAAGTACATATTGATGATAAATATTATTTCAAAAAACAAAGTGATAAAGAACAACCTTCAATGATTACATTAAAGTTTAATGAAAGAGATGGTCATTATTTATTAATGACAAATAGACGATGTGAATTATTAAAATCAAATATGAAAAAAAATAATATCACTGTATTAAAAATTGGTTCAATAGATTTAGATATAAATGAGTTAAAATATGATCCATTACCAAAATCATCAAACACAAAGATTACATGTAAAAAAATAAAAGATTTATCAAGTAATTTAGTAATATGTAAACAAGAAATGGCAAAGAAATTAAAAGAACAATTTAAATGTGATATGAAAGATTTTTATGAAACATACGGCGAAACATTTCACAAGTGGTCTAACAAAATTGCATATATTGATTTTATAAACAGTGGTGCGATTTGTGCTAACACAAATCATTATTCCAAACCAAATATAACTCTTAAACAATCTAGTTTTTTTAAAGCAACTGAATTAAGACATCCAATAATAGAACGAATTAATACAAACATATCATATGTTCCACATGATATAGAATTAGGATTTGAAACAGACCAAAATGGAATATTATTATATGGTATAAATTCATCAGGTAAATCAACATTAATGAAATCAATTGGTTTAAATATTATATTAGCACAAATAGGATATTATACAGCATGTGCAACATTTGAATTTAGTCCATACAAGTCATTATTTACACGTATATGTGGTAATGATAATATGTTTAGAGGTCAAAGTTCATTTATGGTTGAAATGATGGAATTGATGGCAATTCTAAAAAGAAATGATTCAAATACATTAATAATAGGTGATGAAATTTGTAGAGGTACTGAAGAGAAATCAGCAAATATTATGGTTTGTTATATGTTAGAGATTTTATCTAAATCAGATTCTAGTTTTATTACTGCAACTCATTTACATAAATTAGCAAATTTAAAATCTGTTAAAAATTTAGAACGTGTAAAAGCAAAACATTTAAAAATAACATATGATTCAACTAATGATACACTTTTATATGATAGAGTTTTATCAGATGGTCAAGGAGAATCATTTTATGGATTACAAGTAGCAAAGTCTTTAATGAAAGACAATCATTTTAATGAAAGAACATCTGAAATATTATTAGAATATGATAATATTACAAAAGATAAAACAAGTAAATATAATTCAAGTGTTTATTTAACATGTTGTGAAATATGCAAGTGTAAAGAAAAATTAGAAACACATCATATTATTTGGCAAAAGGAATTTGATTCAAATAATATCAATAAAAATAAAATTAGTTTACAAAAAAACGATTCGTCTAATTTAGTTATTCTTTGTCAAACATGTCATGATAAAGTAGATCGTTCAGAAATAAACATTAATGGTTGGATTGAAACATCTGATGGACGTATATTTGATTATCAAAATAATAATGTTATTACAAAAAAAACAAAATATACAGATGAATTAATTCAATATATTACAGAATTAAAAAGTATTGTTAACCAAGATCAAAAAATGGCAATAATTAAAATTAAAGAAAAATTTAATACAAAAATATCAGGTAAAAGTATCGTAAAATTATGGGCATAAATTATGTGTCCTCTTCAGAACTAGAAGTGTTTGATTTTAAATATGATTTATTTAATGTATCAATACTTGATGTAGAATTATCATATTGTTCGATATTATCTTTATCTTTATCTTTAAAAGGTGTTATAATATTAAAGTCTGTAGTATTAATATCTATTTTATTCAATAGTTCATTTATTTCTAATTGTGTTGTTGTAGATATATTATTTCCAACTGTTTCTGGTAATTTCATAAAAATATTAGTATGAAGTTCTGTTTCAGGTGCATTAAATTTATCATAATCTGATTCATTACCAGATTCGTCCTCTGAATCTTGAATAAATTTATAATTATATACTTTTGGTTTAAATGAAATCAATATTGGTCTTAATAATATACCAAATTCGTTATTACCATTTATCCAAATTGCATAACATTCCAATATCATTTTACATTCAGAGTTCTCAGGAATTTCTGAAACATTTATATTTGTATTTTTTATTTGTAATCGAGTCTGCAAGTCCCCTTTATTAAATATTTTAAATTTAATTGTTCCGTTATCATAATTATCAGAATCTCGTATACTTTTTTGAAATGTCACGCTATCATTATTTTTATTAATATCAAACCATGTTGAACTTTGTTTAACGGCATCTTTTTTAATCTTTTCTTCTAAATTATTTAAAAACTTTAAAAATCTCTGTATCTTTGAATCTTTTTTTCCAGATAGTGCGATTTCAATTTCAGAATAATGTTGTAATTCGTCTGCTTTAAATAAATTTAATAATGTTGGTGTTTGAAAAACAAAATTTTGTAATTCATTATCTCTTTTATATTTAATTAAAATAATTTTTTTATTATTATTTGAACGATGTTTTGTATAAACAATATTACTTAAATCAATATTATTAATATTTAATGGTTCTTTATAATTCATATATTAATTATAAAAGATTTATTTTTTAAATAAAATTAATTGTTTAAATAAAGTAATATTATATATAAACAATTAAATAAATAAATTAAAGTTTTCTACTTTTTAGCTTTTGTAGATGCTTTCTTTACAGTCTTGGCTTTTGGTTCATCTTCAGGTTCAGCCTTGATTGCCTTTGTTTTAGATTTCTTTGCACTAACTGGTGGTGGTGTTGGCATATCTTCATCAGAATCAGATTCACTATCAGAACATTCTACAACTGGTGATTGTGTTGGCATAGCAGGATCTTCATCAGAATCAGATTCACTATCAGAACATTCTACAACTGGTGGCTTAACTTGTGGTTTGTCTGTCTCTTCATCAGAACCATCAGATTCAGAATCAGAATCTACTTGTTTAATTGCAGATGATTGATTCTTATCAGGTGGTTTAGTTGTTGGTTCTTCATCAGATTCGGATTCAGATTCAGCTGCAGTAATGATTGTTTTTGATGGGGCCGTAGGTTTTGTTGGTTTTGTTGGTGTTGTTTCATCATCAGAATCTAGAAACTCTGCAGAACCCTTTTCAGAATAAGCTGTATTTTTAATACGAGCTTTTACAAGTTTAAGTGTAACTCCCCATGTACCATTACTCTGAGTCCATACTTTAACTAATTGTAGAATAGGTAGTATTTCACAATTAAACTTAAGTGATTTTTCTAATACATCAAGTGTAATTTGTTTATTTACACCATTAATGAGAACATATTTATTAGTTTCATTATCTAGTTCATAAAATTCAGTAATAATTTTCTTATCAGTTTCTTTACTTTCTGTTTGTACATTTTTACCATATGTACCAATTGTGTGTAGTTTCGCTTTCAGAGAATAATACTTTTCAACATTGCTTGTTTTAGACTTCACTGGTTTTCGATAAATTGCAGTATATTTATCCATATCGTCAGGGTCAATAGAAGATAACTTCATAAAGGTTGTATTAGTTTTAATATATTTATCAAGTTCTTTTAGGAAAACAATATATTCTTTAATTTCGTCAATATTAGTTTTTGTATCATCGATATTAACATGACAATCTTCATTAATTGGAAATCGTACATTTAACCGACTGTCTTCGTTTAAGTAAAATTTATTATCAGCTCCATTAGATAAAACAGGTCCTGGTGGAATACCAAATTGCTTCATTTTAATCCAAGGTCCTTGAATATTTAATGTTTGTTTGCTTGGTCCATATCGTAAAAGTGGTACAGAATCTGAGCCCATTTTAACATTTTCGCAGGTGATTTCTTGGATATTTACTTGATTGAATTTAAGTGTGATTGATTGAGATGACATTAAAAGCTATATTATAAGAGATTTTTCAATAAATGTAATATTCAATTTTTTTTATATAAAAAATATATATAAAGAGCTATTGTTTAATTTTATAATAACATGGATAATAAAACAATAGATAATAAAATAGATGATAAAACAATAAATAATGAAACAGATAATTTTGATTCTCTTAACTTGAGTGAGAATTTACTCAAAGGGGTTTATTTACACGGATTTGCACAACCATCAAAGATTCAAGTCACAGGTATTAAATCAATTAACACAAACAAAGACTGTATATTACAATCACAATCTGGTACAGGAAAGACTGCGACTTATGTACTTGGTGTAATTAATAGATTAAATGAAACTGATAAGAATTGTCAAGGTATTATAATTACACCAACTCGTGAATTGGCAGAACAAGTTTATAATGTGGCGTGTACTTTATCTAAATTTACAAATTATAAAATTGCAAAATGTGTAGGTGGTACAAATATTGCTGATACATTAAAGGATCTTAAAGAAGCGACTATTGTAATTGGAACAATTGGACGAATATATCACATGATAAATATTAAAAAAATAAATACAAGAACATTAAAGTTTATTGTGTTGGATGAAGCAGATGATATCTTATATGATGGTATTCCAGATAAAATAGATGAAATTATTGAAAAAGCTCCGATTGGTGTTCAAATTATATTAATATCTGCAACAATGTGTATGAATGTATTTAGTTTTAGTAAAAAGTTTATGCATGATCCAATCAAGATTCTTTTAAAAAATAATGAAATAATAGTCAATTTAATTAGTCAATTTTATATTGATATTGAAACAGAAGAGTATAAATTCGATACATTGTTAGATTTGTATAATTTAATATCAACATCTCAAGTAATTATATTTTGTAATACCATTAGAAAAGTAGAGTGGCTTGAAGAAAACTTGAAGAAAAATAATTTTCCAATTACTGTAATACATTCAAATATCACTCAAGAACAACGAGACCTTGTTGTGAAAGAATTTAGAGATGGTAAAACCAGAATATTATTAACAACTGATTTACTTTCTAGAGGTATTGATATACCACAAGTAAATATGGTTGTAAATTATGACTTACCACCAAATAAAGAAACGTATATTCATAGAATTGGTAGATGTGGGCGATTTGATAAAAAAGGGGTTTCTATTACAATGATTAAAACAACAGACCCATATGATACTAAAACATTAGATCGAATGAAATACCACTATAATATGAATATTAAAGAAATGCCTGATAACATATCAACATTCCTATAGCCAAAATAGTCTTTAAAAAAAATTGATTAAATTAAATTATAATTTTATAAATAAGAATATAATTTAATGTCTTATGATTTTGAAACCTTAATGAACGATGCGTATGATTGTCTTGATGAAACAATTAATAATACTCGTTTAATTTTACCTAAAATTATTTTTGAATATACAACAACAAGAGTTGTGTGGAAAAATACAAATGCTTATTTACAACTAATTAATCGATCAGAAGATCATTTTTTAAATTTTTTAAAATTAGAATATCCAGATAAAAAATTCAGTTTTATTTCAAATAATTTAATAATTCATAGTAAGCAATTAAAACAAGATTTTATACATGATTTAGCAATTAATTATATTAATAAATTTGTAATTTGCGATGTTTGTAAATCAACTAATACTGATTTATTAAAAATAAAAAAAATATATAAAATGGAATGTTTGGATTGTGGTCATTGTAAAAATATGTAAAAAATTTGTTTAATATTTAAAGATTATTATTTTATAATAATAATAACAACATATTAATGTCTGAAATATCTAAAATTAATAATTATATATTTAGTAATATAAATATTACGGCTCAAGAAAATAATATTATTAAATTATTTGAATTTTTTTATTTAAATAATGAAAATTCTAATATTTTTTTAAAATTAATATCGACAAAATCAAACATATCAATTAGATTAATTGATTTTTTTATAACTAAATATGCTAAAATTAATAAAACTAATTATATATTAAAAGAAAATAATAACGAACAAACATTTAATATTTATACATCATATAAACAACAACTAAAAGGGTATCAAAAAAAATATTTTGATCCATTTAGTCGTGGTGAAAGAATACCATTTTATATTAATGATATTTTTATAATAACAACTATAGGACAATTAAATTTTTTTAAATGGTTTATAAGTAAAAAAATTTATAATTATGTTTTATTAAATCAAAATATTATTGATAGTAGTATGAATCAAAAAAATGTATTAAAAGTTACTAAAAAAAAAGCAATTAACCATACACCAATATCAAAACCATCAAAAATACAATATTTGTCTAATTATAGACAAACAAATAATATAATTAATACAAAGCAAAATGAACAACCAATAGTGGTATCCTTTTGTTTTTAATATAGACAATTCTTAAAAAAATTGATTTATTTATTAATTAAAATTAAACTTTATATTATACTAATGCCATCTATTAAATCAATTAAAGGGAAAAATATTGTATCTAAAAAACCAATTAAGGGGAAACTAGACTTTGACAATGAATCTGATACAGAATCTGAACATAGTTTTGCGAGTTCTGATAATTCTGATTCAGAATCTGATACTATTGTAAAAGATACCAAAGGTAAAAAGACAAAAAGTGCACCTAAAACACTTGATACTGAATCAGAATCTGATTCAGAATCTGATACTAATGTAAAAGATACCAAAGGTAAAAAGACAAAAAGTGCACCTAAAACACTTGATACTGAATCAGAATCTGATTCAGAATCTGATACTAATGTAAAAGATACTAAAGGTAAAAAGACAAAAAGTCCACTTAAAACACTTGATACTGATTCTGATGCAGATACTATTGTAAAAGATGCAAATACTATTGTAAAAGATACAAAAGTTAAAAAGACACAAAGTACACCTAAAGTACTTGATAATGATTCTGATGAAGATCCAAATATTTCAGAAAGTGATAATGATTCTTCATATGAAGATACGAGTGAAAATATCAAACTAATTAAGAAAGTTAAATCGATTGAAGATCTTGTACTTCGACTATTAGAAATTGATTTTGAATTTGCAAAAGATTGCGAACCAACACTTGTTAAAAACAAGAAAGAAATTCTAGATTTTCAGAATAAACATGAAAAGAAACAAAATGGACTAGTTCGTGAAATGAAAAGTATTCACAAGATTCTATTTAAAACACATACATCTGAAGTTTCTAAAGCGATTAAAGCAAAGAAAACAAAACGAAAAGGAAGTTCAAATAACGGATTCAATAAGCTTGCACCAGTTCCACCAATTCTTGCAAAATATTTAGAACTAGAACCAGATGACCAAATTTCACGACCACAAATCATGAGTAGATTAAATTGTAAATTTAAAGAGCTTGGATTAAAAACTGGGCAACTCACAATTCTAGACAAGAAAGCAGTTAAAGATCTAGAACTAGATAACAGTTATATTAAGAAAGTAATTAAATTTGGAGAATTACAAACATTTATTAAAGACAACTTTTATACACCAATGCTTAATATTAGTACAGCTAGTTAATTTATTTAAATAATATTTTATTTAAATAATATTTTATTTTAATTGTAATAATGTCATTCTAGACGATGATAATTTTACAAATGGTAATTGAATAAATTTTTTTGATAATACATTATCTAATATTGTTTTATAGTTATCAGATAAATCAATCTTATGTGTTAAATAATATTCAAAAATCATATATTTTAATATATAATATGAAAAGGCTGCTGTTTTTTGTTCAACAATATTTTCAGGTGATCTATGCCAATTGCCTAAACCCCAAATATCATTTAATGTCATTGCTTGATTTCTGATAAATCCTAATTCATAATTTATTAAATTTTTAACAGATACTTTTGTTAAAAGTGATAAATAAATTAAATTATACATAACACCTTGAAAATCAGTAATTGCTTCAAAATAATAATGTGGACCATCTGTCTTTATGATTTCTGGAATAACATCATGTTGTTTATCTAATTCTAGATTATGAAATAATTCATGAAATATTACTTTTTCGAACTCCTCTTTTCTCCAAATAAAAATAATATCTGATACTGAATTATTATATCCTGAATTTGCATTTTTAATTCCCATTATTTTATCACTTTGTGGGAATTCTTTTTTTAAATTTGATAAGATTAAATATATTTTAATATGTTTATAGTTATTTGTTTTTTCTTTTAAATATTCTATTATATGTATCATATATTTAATACGTTCATCTAATTCTATTATTGTGTCTGTTTTAATAATAATAAAGTTATCACCCCACGCAATTTTATATATTTTATTTAATGTTTGTATAGCATTAAATAATCCTTCACGATCAACATAAATACCTTTAATATATGTATCTATATCTATATCATCTTTATGTATTTCTGATATATTTATAGATATAGCTTTTAAATTAATTGTTTTCTTAATTTTCTTTCTTTCATTTCTAATATATTTTAATAAAATATTATTATTTTTTAATTTATATTTTGTAAATTTTTTATAATTATCTATTGTAAAATCAGACCACATTATTAAAGTTTATAAATTAAATTAAATTAAATATAGTATAGTATATATGGATTCAAACACAGATTCAAACACAGAATCAATCACAGAATCAGAGACAGATTCTTCCAAAACACAACCACAATGGGTAGTAATTTTAGTAGTAATTTTAGTAGTATGTATATGTATATGTTTATTTATTGTGTATTGGAATAATTACATATATTTTAATTATGGTGCAGGTTATCTTTACAGAAAAATACTTGAAAGTTTTTTTAAATTTTTTTAAATAATAGAGTTTTACATGATCTATACAACTAATATATCATGATGTAATATTTATTGTCTAGGTTTTTTAATTATTTTAATTTTGATATTTATCAATAAATCAGTATATTTAATATATAATATATAATAATGTCGTCATCAAAAAAAATCTAAAAAACCAACCAAAATTGGAAAAAATCTTATGGGATATTTTTATATTTTTTATTTTGTTTTTATGTCTCGTTGTTGTGGGATTAATTCTAGTTTTAATTTCTATAGCATTCAAATAATTTAATATATAATAATATTGGTTCTGATATAGAACAATTATATGGTATTTATATAAAAAGCCACATGATAATAATTAAAAACATTATTTTATTTTTTAATACACAAATAATATTATTAAAAAATATAATATATAATATATAATAATGTCGTCAAAAAAAAAATCTAAAAAAGAATCATCTATGATTTTGATAAGTGCTGGTGTCATTGGTGGTATTGTTGTAGTTATGTTTATGGCTGCAATAGTCGTTTCGTTTCAAAGCACAACTTTATCTAAATCTAAATCTAAATCTTACTTTAAAGGCGTCTTAGAAAACAAACAAAAATTAATATAATTAATAAAGATTATAATAAAAAACCATTATGAACACGATTTATTTATTTGTTGATTCACACTATCAATTAAAACAATGTTATATAGTTAGATAGAAAAATATTCTTTTAACAACTGTTCTTTATCATCTGTTGATTCGTAATTTAATATTAATTTAATTGTTACATTATATTCGGATATTAAAGTATCATTAGATAATTCAATTAAAAAACCATCTCTACATGGTACCCATTTTTGAATATTAATTTCTTTTAAATCACCCAAATCAATATTAATATCTAATCCATATACCATTTCATATAAATTCATAGAATGTTCAATTACAATCATATTTTCGTCCCAATATACATTATTTGGTAAACTTAATTTTATAACTAAATTACCATAATCTCCATTATATATATCACCACCACCAACATATATAATATATGGTTTAGATAAATTAAATACAAATGTTGTGGGTATATCAGCATCATCAACTTTTTTAATAATTTTAATTTTTTTTTTATTATTATTTACAATATCTCCTATTTTAATTATTAGATCGATATTAATATCATTTTTATTTCTTTTAAGGAAATTAAAAGGTAATGAATAAAAATATTCTCCCATTGACTCATCGTATAAATCTATATCAGAATCAGAACAATTAATAGTATTGGTAGAATCTTTATGAGGTACATTGCCGTTTTTAATTAAATCGAGTAATTCTTTAATATTTAATGTACTAAAAAAATTAATAATATTTTTTTGTATATATTCAACATCGTTTTTTTCTAAATTTATTCCATATTTTTTTAATTCATCAATATTTACATTTTTATTTATAATTTTAGAAAAAATATCAATAAATGATGTTTTTTCTAAATCATTCATTTTTTGATATTCCTGTCTTGTTTTATCATCACGTAATATTTCGTAGGCAGATTGTATTTTTTGAAATCTATTATCTTTATCAATATCATTATTTTTATCAGGGTGATAAATTTTAGCTAGTCTATAATATGCTTTTTTAATATCATTTGTTGAAGCAGTGTTTTTAATTTCTAAAATTTCATATAAATCCATTTATATAAATATAATTTTTTTACTTTATATCAATTATATCAATAATAAATATTTATAAAGTAAAAGAATTTATATTTATATATGCATAATAATATTTTTATTAAACAAAGTAAAACTAAATATAATCCAGATATTAAAGAAAAATTAGATTGTAAATCAACAGAACGAGAACAAAGTAAATTTGAATTAAATAAAATAATATATAATTCAATTACAGGTATTATACCAGACAAAGATATTGAAAAACCATCAGATTTATATTTACAAAAAGATAAAGAAAAAGAAAATTTAAAATTATTAATTTTAAATAAACAAAAAGAACGAAGTCATCAAGATGTACAATTTATGCCTGTGAAAATAAAAGTAATAAATGGTGATGGGTTTAATAATAGTACTAGTGATAATACCAGTGATAATACCAGTAATGAATACCTTAAAACTTATAATGATATGAAACAAAGTAATGAAAAAAGTAAACAACAATTAAATCAAGCAGTTCATAAAACAAATTATAATAATATATTAATAGGTCTTGAAGAATTAGGTATATTAAAATAATGTTTTATAAATCGAATATAATATAATTCTTTAAGTTTCAATTTTTTATTTTATTATGTAAATATAAATTATATTTATATAATAATGAACAACAATATAGTAAAATATAATTTAGATCCTATTTATTTAAAATCTAAAAATCAAAATACACCACAATTAGAACCAATTTTGGAATTATATAAAGGAAAATTATTTTGTTATATTATAAAAATATTTATAAAGGATTGTACAGATACATTTGGGTATAACATTTTTTCGATAAAAAAATCATATATTAGAACAATTACAAATTTATTATCAAGTTGGATATTTTCATTATATATTGATTATGACTTTTCTGGGGATTATTTATTACCATCAACATATACAAATACCACGATATTAAAAGAAACATTAATTGATTTGTGTAAATTTGACACATCTATTATTGATATTGATAATAAAATTGATTATGTATTAACAAATTTAGTAAATACATATAAAATACAATTAGATTTACTTTCTAGTTACCAAAATTCTTATTTATTTAAAAAAATAAAAGAAGATTATATTATTACAAAACAAAAATATAAAAAAAATTTTTATAGATTTGATATTTGTGTTACTTTTGATATTAAAAATAAAAAATTAATTAATATTTTAAATAATATATCAATACCAATATCAATTTATAATAAATTAAGTAAATGTTATTCAGGTGAAAGTAATAAAATAGACAATTATATTTGGGCAATTTTATTTAGATATCAATTATTAGGTTCAAATAATCATCAATTAGCAATTTTACCAAATATTATGGAACAATTAAATTCTGATTATTCTTTAAAATTTGAATGTTTTGCATCTGTTATTAATAATAATTTTAATGATTTTTGTTCAATATATTATGACTTGGAACAATATTTTGGTTCTGTCGGTAGTTTTTTTAATATGGATTTAATAAAAGGAACATATGGATTTAATCCACCCTATCAAAAAGATATAATTACAAAAGGAATAAATAAATTATTTGATTTTCTTAATAATACTACAAGTGATTTAACATTTATCATAACAATACCTATATGGGATATTGAGGGTCAATTAATTATGAATAATAAAACAACAATTAATTATGGGGATTTTGAAATTATTAAAAATATCAAAGAATCAAAATATTTTAGAGGATTAAAAATGATTTTGAAAGAAAACTTTACATATATTGATTATAATTATGGATTATATAAAAATAAAACTATTCAGGATACATATGTAATTATATTATCAAATACATTAATGGGTATAACTAGTATTGATAATTATACATTTGAACCATCAAAATAAAATATTATTTAAAAATAATCTTTTATATTTTAATATAATGAATATAAATTGCTATCCAAGTAATAACCAAAGAAAATATGTTAATTTAAGTAATTGTCAAACGTTAACAGATACTAGTATGTTATGCAATGCACATACTTTAAATTTAAGTAATTGTCAAAATATAACAAATATAAGCTGTTTATTCAATGTACATTCTTTAAATTTTAGTAATTGCCAAACATTAACTGACGCAAGTATGTTATGTAATGCACATATATTAAATTTAAGTAATTGTCAAAACATAACAAATGTAAGCTGTTTATTCAATGTACATTCTTTAAATTTAAGTAATTGTCAAAACATAACAGATGTAAGTATGTTAGGTGGTGTACATTCTTTAAATTTAAGTAATTGTCAAAATATAATTGATATATTCAAGTTATGTAATGTACACACATTAAATTTAAGTAATTGTCAAAATATAACAGATGTAAGTATGTTAGGTGGTGTACATACATTAAATTTAAGTAATTGTCAAAATATAACAAATGTAAGTATGTTAGGTGGTGTACATACATTAAATTTAAGTAATTGTCAAAATATAACAAATATAAGTATGTTAGGTGATGTACATACATTAATTTTAAGTAATTGTCAAAATATAACAGATAAAAGTATGTTAGGTAATGTATATAAAAATAATATACACAATGTCAATGGTTGGTATTCATTTTTTACAAATATAGCTAAAAATAATTATTTTTTTTAAATTAAAAAGTTGGATTATAGTATCCAGATTTGTGTGCAAGTTTATAAATCTTGTCACAATATATTTCTTTTGGAACATAAATCATAGCATTTCCGTTAATACTTGTTGCATAATAACACAGTTCTTTTGTTTTATATTTTATTGGTACATAATGTAATGCACGATAATTTTGTTTAACTGCAACAAAACACATTTGATATGTAATCATTTCTTCAGGGATATATAATACAGATATACCGTTTTGTTTCAATGCTGATTTAATTATTGTTTTAGTAATAAATTTGTTAGGAATATACTTTATTGACTTGTAATTATTCCGCACTGCAAGAGAACATAAATAATTAGAATACATTAGATTAGGAACATATACAATAGCCATCCCATCTTGTTTTACAGCAATTTCGCATAAACTTAATGTGCGTAAATATTTTGGAATAAACTTTAATGCAAGACCATTTTGTTTCAATGCTGTAATAGAATATTTACTAATATGTAGAGTAGGTATATGTTCGATTGACATACCATTTTGTTTAATATAAAAATCAAATGTTTTTTCACAACACATTGACTTTGTATTAAAACAGCGTTTTAGTAGATGGTAAATTGGATTAAATTGATTGCGTATATTTAACATTATTAATATTTATATAATAATGTTAAATATAATTTTTTCAATTTTTTATTATCTTTATTCTTGTAAAAAATTGAATTTAATATATAATATGATATAAATATTATATATTAATGTTTAAAATTATTAAATCTCAATACCCAGTCAAAATTAGCCAATTCTATAGATATAAAAGTACTCAAAAGTTTGCAAATGTTCATGAAGAAGTATTACAATGTAGTGATTATCCATTAGATAAAATCAATTCTCATTTTAAAAATACTATTTTTTCAGTAATTGGATACGGTCCTCAGGGTCGTGCACAAGCATTAAATTTACGAGATAATGGATTAAATGTAATTATTGGATTAAGACAAGGAAAAAGTTATGATGATGCAATCAAAGATGGATTTATTCCAAATAAAACATTATATAGTATTGAAGATGCTGTTATTTATGGAAATACCATTATGAATCTATTATCAGATGCAGGTCAGGCGGCTAGTTGGAAGAAATCAATATTACCATATTTATATAAAAATAAAACTTTATATTTTTCTCATGGATTTAGTATTGTATATAATGAACAAACAGGTGTTGTACCACCATCAAATATCGATGTTATTATGGTTGCTCCTAAAGGAACGGGTCGAACTTTACGAACATCTTTCATTGAAGGTAAAGGTGTAAATTCAAGTATTGCAGTTTATCAAAATGTTTCTGGAAATGCAGATGAAACCGTTAAACATATTGGTTTTGCAATTGGTAGTGGTTATTTATATAGGACAACATTTAAAAAGGAAGTTTATAGTGATCTTGTTGGCGAACGTGGTGTATTAATGGGTGCGATTCAAGGGGCGTTTCTTGCACAATATAATGTATTGCGAGAAAATGGACATTCTCCATCAGAAGCATTTAATGAAACCGTTGAAGAAGCAACACAAAGTTTAATTCCACTAATTGCAGAAAATGGGATGGATTGGATGTATTCTAACTGTAGCACAACAGCACAACGGGGTGCAATTGATTGGTATCCTAAATTTGAGAAAGCATTAAAACCCGTTTTTAATGAATTATATGAAAGTGTTCGTAATGGAACTGAAACCAGAATTGTTTTGGAACAAAATAATGATAAAGATTATCGTAAAAAATTACAGGTCGAACTCGATAATATTGCTAATCAAGAAATTTGGAAAGCAGGGAAAACTGTGCGAAAATTACGAAAGACCCCCTGTTTTAAAATAAAAGATTTTCATTTATAATTAATTTATTTAAATTACTATTTTAATATTAAAATATTAAAAAAGTTGAAATTAAAAATTATAAATATTATATATATATATTCATAATGTCATTTACAAACAAATCAAAAAAACATTTATTAACACGTGATACGAAAAATATTGGTGCAGAGGAACCAACCATTATTAAAAAAAGTATAAAAGTGGTTCATCAACAGAAATCTTTACAACCAAAACAAAAATGTAAATTATTTGATAAAAGTAATAACTGTATTAATACTATTAAATATAATACAAAATCTATTAATTGTGTTGCATATAGTGTTGGTGGTAAGTTAATCGTGTCTGGATTACGAAATAACACAATTTGTATTCAAAGTATGTTTAGTAGAATACATCTTAAAACACTTTATGGTCATACAAAATCTGTGAATAGTGTTGTATATAGTCCAGATGGTAAATATATCGTGTCTGGTTCATCAGATTGTACAATTCGTATATGGGACACAATTTCGTATAAATGTATTAAATATTATAACCACAAATCTAGTATTAATAGTGTGGTATATAGTTCTGATAGTAAATATATAATTTCTGGTTCTCTTGATGGAAATATGTATATTTGGGACACTTTTACGGATACGTGTATTAAAACATGTAGAGGTCATACTTTTTCAATTACAAAAGTGTTATATAGCCCTGATGATAAATATATTGCAACTAGTTCATTTGATAATACTATTCGTATATGGGATGCAATAAATGGAGAATGTATTAAAATCTGTAATGGTCATACAGATTCTGTTACATGTATATCATATAGTCCAGATAGTAGATATATTGTATCATCATCATATGATAATACAATTAAAATATGGGATAATGGAGAATGTATTAAAACATATATTGGACATAAATCAAGTGTTAATAGCGTTGCATATAGTTTATGTGGTAATTTTATTGTATCTGGGTCATCTGATAATATTATTTGTGTTTGGGATACATATAATACAAATTGTATTAAAACTTTTATTGGTCATGACGACAATATAGTCAGTGTTGCATTCAGCCCATGTTGTAAATATATTGTATCAGGATCAGATGATTCAACTATTCGTATATGGGATGCATTTATGTTAATGAACTCGAATACAGTAATAACTGAAAATAATATTGATGTATATAAATTAAAATTTAATAATATTAAACATAATATATCAATTTGTATTGATAATATTGATGATACTGATATTATAAAGTTTTGTGGTAATTATCCATCAATTGATATTAGCCATATTATGTTTAATTTTATAATAAATAAAGATAAAATTAAAGATAATTTATATTATATTTTAATTGAATCGTATAAAGATACAGATAAAGAACTTGATACAAAACTACATGATGAATTAAATTATTTAATTTTACATGCAAAATAATGTTATTTTATTTTATTTTATTTTTGCCCTTTTATAATAATTTTAATTGGTTTTGATAATAAATGGTTAAAATAACTATTAACACATTTTTTAGTTATTTTATCAATCTGTTTAAATAAAATAATATTACGATTAAAAACATATTCATGATTAATTATTTCTGGTAAATATTTACTTATTTTATCACTTAAACTATAATCTGGTTCCATTAATTCTTTTTTTATTGAGTTTATGAAACTTTTAAATGTAGAATCGCTTTTAAAATATTTGTTTATACTTTTATTAAATTCAATAATATTATCAATAATATCTTTTATAGGTTTATTCGATTGAATTTTTTGTGTTACATAATAATTGTTACGATATACAGACATACCCATATTAACTAAATATCCAAATTGTTTTTTTGTTCTCAATTCATCAAAGAATGGTTGAGATAATATTCGTGTACCAATAATTGCTAATATATTTTTAATAGCGTCTTTTTCATTTATTATATCTAATCGACCCATTGAATAAAATAATGTAACACAATTTGCTTTTTCATTTGGATTTAAATGTTTAACACAAATTTGTTGGATATCTTGAACAATTGGAACAATAATTTCTGAGTTATTAAAATATTCTTTATAACTATCAAGTAATCCATTAATATTTTTTTTATCAATATTACCATAAATTAAACTAGTCATTGTTGAACCATCTAATATTTTTTTCATATGTTTTATAATTTGATTAAAATCAATTATTTTTATAGCGTCAATTAATGTTTTAGTTGGATATTCTGTATCATAAATTGTTGATTTTAATACATTATTTGAATAATTTGATGGATTTGAAAATTTAATATTTTCATAAGATTCTTGTAATGATATCATCAAGTTGTTAACATAAAGTTCTGTTAACACAGTAATGTCAATATTAAATAAAAATTCTTTTAATTCTTTCAGTAATAATTGTATTTTTGAGACATCGTTTAATGCACTTATATTAATATTAATGGACGATGTAGATGGCATTGCATTGAATGATATTGAATATGGTAGTTGAAATAGTTTATGCATTTTAATATTAATAATATAATTTAAAATAATACAACTAATTTTTGTTAATATATATTTTATTGCTGTATTATAATATTCGTTATTAATTTGTAATAAAATAGAAACAAGTGGTTCGCCGAATTTAGAACATCCACCATACCATTGATTTTGTGTTATTAATGTTGGGACATCATATGCATCTAATTCGTCAATTAAAACTGGAACACCATTTAAATATTCATTTTGTAAATCAGATAAATTAAAAGATATATTATTTACAGGTACTGATTTTAATTTTAATTTAATTAATGCATATTCTGTGTTATATTCTCTAGCCTTTTTTAAAGTAATTTTTTGACCATATGGATATTCTGGACAAGATATAATTTTAATAACATTTTTATTATTAATATATTTAATAAATGTGTTTTTATACTCTATAGTTTTTTTTATTTCACGAATACTAAAATCATTATTAAATATATCTTTGGTATCGCAATAATAATGATTAACAGCTAACATATTACACAAATCTGTTGTTTCAAATTTATGTATTGTATCGTAATTTTTTTCTAAAATTTCTTTTAAATATTTTGCATAAGATTGAATATCAGAATTATTAATTTGTTCAATTGTTTTATATAGTGCAGATTCAACATAAGCTAAATTATCTAAACCATGTTTTGTTAAATTCAATATAATTTCAAAAACACCTTCAAAAGTAATATCAACATCAATATTATTTAAATAACCTTTTCTAGTCAAATCAAAATATAATGATTTATCAGATTTATTTAATAACATTGTTTCAAATACAAAAAAGAATTTTGTATGTACATATTCACTTTGTACAGGTATTTCAAATATATAAGATACATTATAAATATTTGATAATGTTTTTAAATAATATGTATTTAAATTATTTTCACTATAAAAATTTTTATTAAATTCTAATTTATTAACACACTTACTTTCTGCTATATTACCAAAGGTTGTATCAATTATACCTTTTAATTCAACAATTGGTTTTGATGATGCAATACATATTGATATATTATCTGTTGTATAATGTTTTTTATAAAAATCAATTAATACATCTCGAATATTATCCTTTTTTAGAGTATTAAGAGAACCTGTACCAAAATTATTCATACTCGTATCTTTATTTAATAAATCTGTCATAAATTGTTGTTTTCGCCACATATCACTATTAATATTTTTTTTATGTTCATTATCAACAGCATTAATTTCACGTTCTATCGAATCTTTTTTAAATAATGGGTCAATAAAAAACCTACTAAAAATATCAAACATATTTTCTAAACCATCATCAAACACATTAAAATAATATACTGTTTCCATAGAATCTGTATAAGCATTTGAATACCCTCCTAATTTATTTAATTCATCGAAATAATGTTCTTCTCCTGGATATTTTTTACTTCCCATAAATAACATATGTTCTAAAAAATGAGCTAATCCATCATAACCTTTTGGATTAGAATGGGAGCCAACATTAACAGCAACAGTTACGTATGATTTTTCTAATGTTTCATCATGAATCAATGAATATTTTACACCATTATCTAGTGTTCCTCCGACTAAATTTCTTAAATCAAATTTAGGTTTATTAATTTTAATCATTCTATAATATAATATTGATAATATTTATATTATATAATTTAATACTTTTTTTAAAAAATATTGTAATCCATTATTATTTATTATTTAAAGCACGAGACCACGTATTCATAAAATCATTATAATTTATTTTTTTATAATCAAAATCATTAATATTATCATCACATACCCATAAATTATCAATTGGTATTATTTTTTTATAAAAATCATTATTTGTATTATAACATAATAAAAAAGGAGTAATTAATACAAGATGGTTATCTGCATCTAAATATTTATCAACATTTTCATTTTGAATATTTTTAAACCATATATTAGATTGTGTTATATTCGAGTTTAATTTATTAATAAAATCAATAATATTATCGAGTGATGGTAAATTATAATATTTATAATATGTTATATTATTACTATGATACTCTTTCATATTACCAAATTGAGTCATTATTAAATAATATATTTCTTTTAGATAATCATTTGTATTATAAATATTATTATTATCTAGATGTAAATTAATATTATTATAATCATAAAATAAAGGATATTTTTCACTTAATGTTGTTATAACTTTATTATTTATTAAATTATACAAGTCTTGGTAAGAGTCATTTGTAATATATGATTGTTTCACATATATAATCAAACCATTAAAAGTATTATCATAATAATTAATGTTATCTTCAATTAATTTAATTGAGTCAATTAATAATTTTGTATCATATTTATTTAAATTAAATATACTAAAATCGATGTATGATTCTGAATTTTCAATATTACAACACATTAATATTCTCATATCAGATTCATCCATATTATTAATTTCATTTTTTGATAAATTTAATCCTCTATTTATTATAAATTTTTTTAAGAATTCTTTAATTTCTTCAAAATTTAGACAAAGTTTATCCACAAATAAAACAATAAATTGATTGCTTACTTGAAAAAATCTATGTAATATTATTTTAGTAATATTTTGTTGTTTAGTTTTATTTATTTGTTGTAGTAATAGTTTAAAATTATTTAAATCAAAATTTATACAAGATTTTTTAAAATTAACTATGAAAGTATTATTTAATGCTTTGTAATGAGATATTAAAAAAAAATCCAATCCTAATTCTGGTCCTATTTCTTTTGATGATGGTATGCGATCGTTTCCAAAAAAATAGAAAATTATACATAAATCCCAAATTATTTTATAATTACATGTTTTAATATTATTAATTGTATTATATAATTCTAATAAATATTTTATAAGTATAGGTGCTTCTATGATTTGTGCAAATTCATCTAAATTATTTTTTTTAATATATTTTATTAAACACAAATTTATATTTTTATTAATAATTTTATAAAAAGTTTGTTGAACTAATATTTGATGAATTAAATCTGAATCTACAGTATGTATTGAATAATCGTATATAGTTTCATTCAATGCTATAAATTTAAATATTTTTAAATCTGATTCACCATTCTCAGTAGATTTATTTATTTGTATAGTACATTTTGGAAATAAATTTGATAATTTTAAATTTATAAAATCCTCTAAACTCGTAATAAATACACAAGATGTTCCGATTGATTTATTGGTTGTAAATCTATATTTTGTCCATTTAATATAATCAAAGTATAAATCAGCATTATCAATATTATATTTTTTATTGATATTATCAATTAATTTTTTATTATTTGTATCTAATTCATTAAAATATATTTTATATATTTTTTTTCTTTCAATAGATTCTAAATGTGTTTTTATACGTCTTTTGCGTTGTTCAATTATTTTTGAATATGATGGAATACCATCAAAAAATATAACAATTGATTGTATAAAAGTATTTTTATGAAATTTATCCATTAAATAAACTATTTTATTTAAAATTTTTTCATGTATTATTAATTCAATAATTGATAATTTTGTATTATTTTTATTTGTAATATCAGTAATAAAATAATTTATAACATCTTCTTCATTATTAGAAAAATTATCAAATAATTTTTGATAATCATATTTTAGCCAATGTTGTTGTAAAAATATTTTTTTTAAATAATTTTCTAATAATACATGATTATTTGAAAATGGATAACATAATATTATTTTAATAATATCATTTACATCATTTTCTATTTCAATAATTTCTTGATATATTAAAAAATTAGCATCAAATATTATACAATTTGATGCAATTTGTCTAAGATTTGTTTGAACACATACTTCTTCTATACTATCACAATTAACAACCTTTGATATAAAATTACTAAATCTATCAATTCCCATTTTATTTATTATTATTATTATAAAAAAATTACGGTTTAAATAATATAATTTAAAATATAAAAAATATAATAGACCAACCTATATATTTTTAAATATATTTAAAAATATAATAATTATATTATTAAACTATGGAAACAAAAATCATTAATAAAATATTTCCGATAACACCAGCTCATTTATTATTAAAATATGATATGGAAGGATTATGGTCTATTTCAATGCCAAACGATGCAAAAGAAATTTCATTAATTATTTTAAATAAATTTGGTTCTAATATCAATATATTAGACGGGACTGCTGGTATTGGAGGTAATGTAATTTCTTTTGCAAAATATTTTAATAAAGTTTGTGCAATAGAATTAAATACATCAAGGTTTGAAATATTAAAAAATAATATTGATATATATCAATATAAAAATATAAAATTAATTAATGATGATTCTATTAATTATTTAAATAATAATTATGATGTATATTTTTTTGATCCACCTTGGGGCGGTCCTGATTATAAGAAATATAACAACATTAGGTTAAAATTAGGTAATAATACATTAACTGATATTATCAGTAAAATTAAAGCACATACTATGAAATCAATAATTTTTAAATTACCTATTAATTATGATTTGTTAGAATTTAGTAATTATGATTATAATATTATTAAAATTAAAAATTATATTATTATAATTATTAAATAATATTACCCTGGACCTATTTCTGGTTTTGGTAAAAAAATGCAAAGTATTAAAACTAACATAGCTAACGAACCAAATATAAAATATAAAGTAATTGCCAAAGTTGATGTAAAAAAGTTATTTTATTTTTTTGCCATATATATATATATATAATTAGATTTTTATTTAAAATATTATTAAAAATAAATCAGTTTTATTGTGTTTATTTTACGTTGTTAATAAAACAATCATAATTATAAATTTTTAAATATAATTATAAATTTTTAAATATAATTATCTTTATAATAATACTTAACATAGTGATTACTACTAATATAAATACTATAATTGCCATACAAAAATATATAATATTATTAAAAATTATATTATAATTATTTAATTATGGGTTTGATGGGTATTGTTTTGACAATTGGTTTTTGCATTATAATCATGACAAAAACCATAACGATCATAATTATCATGACAATCAACAATATCCATATCCCGTCAATCATAAACAATCTCAAATTTTCATGTATAGATTTTTTATTATCTTTATATTTTTTTGCCATATATATATATAATTAGATTATTATTTACAATATTAATAACATGTTCATAATTATAAGGATAAACAAAACATAGTTTTCAATTATAACTATCTCTGTTGGTTGTTTTGCAGGTTATATTTTAAAAATAATTTAATACAAAAAACAACAACATATATAACTATTGGAAGACCAATTAAAAGCGATAATATTATTATAATTATTAAAATTTTATATTATTATTAAATTGACTTTGCTTTATTTTTACTCATATATAGTTAGAAATAACTACCATAATTTTTTAGAAATTTAAATGTTATTTAATATTCATTTAATAAAAAATCTTATATATATTAAATGAATATTAAAGAACATTTAAATTTTTTATTAGAAGAATATAAATTAAAAAAATTATTTAATTTATTTATATTATTATCGATAATTACTTTAATTATAATATGTAGTTTTCATTGGATATTATTAATTTTCAGTAATATTATTAAAACACATCCAAATTTGATTATTATGTTTTCAACAATATTACTATGTGTATATGCACTAAGCATACCATTAAAAAAATATTTAAAAGAAATCATTGAAAAATTATTATATAAAGTAAAACTGGCAAATATTAAATTTTTTAATGATAAAATTAAAAATATGAATAAATATGATTTATTACAGTTTGATTTAAATGATTATTATAGTAAATTACATTATTTTAATGATGACTTGGATAAATATATTTTAATACAACAACACGAATATCAAATCCCTTTTTATTTTATAACATTATTAATCATTGCCCTTAATAAAAATAATGTATTAATATTAATTATATTTGCAATTTTTTATATTTCAATAAGACTTATTAATGAAATTAAAATAAATGAAGAAGGACCTATAATAACACAATTATCAGGATATGAAAAAAATATAAGAAAATATTTTATTAATAGTAAAATGTTTTTAATAAATGATGAATTTAATGAAAAATATTTATTAAATAATGTATGTAATTATGAAAAATCTAAATCATCATTAAATAATTTGGATGACAAATTAGATAATAAATCAAATATCATAATGTTAATATTTATGAGTATTATTATATTTTCACAAATAGATAAATTAGATCAATATGATTTTTTCTATTATTTTTTAATTGCCTTTGATATTGAATTTATTTCGAATAAACTTGCGGAATATTATAAAAATAAAGTAATTAATAAAATGGAAATGCGATTAGAACATTTATATAATATTAATACAAGTGATAATACAAGTGATAATACAAGTAATGGTAATAACGAACCAATTACTCAAATACACATAAATGAACTTGTTAATAATAATCCTAAATTATCTATAACAAAACCAATTATTATTAATAAAAATGACCATATTTTAGTAAGTGGTGTTTCTGGTGGGGGTAAGACAAGTTTATTATATATATTAAAAGGTATAATATCTCCTGATATATTAAAGATAGAACCTAGTATTAGTAATATTATTAGTCAATCTTTTATTAGTATTCAAAATAATCAAAATTTATTTAGTGAAAAATTATATAACATAATCACAAATCACAAAAAACATCCAAACATTGATTTAATTAATTTTTCATTAAAATTTTCAAAATTAGATCATTTATTAAATAAAAATGATTATATTAATATTGAAAAATTATCTAGTGGCGAACGTGGTAGACTTTATATTTCTCAAATTATATATACTATTAAAACTCATAATTATAAAATTTTATTATTTGATGAATTAGATCAAAATTTAAATAATGAACTTTCTATAGAATTATGTGCCAATATTAAAAAATTATTTAAAAATAAAATTATATTATATATATCTCACAATTCAAATATTGCTAAATTGTTCAAAAAAGAATTTATAATTAAAGATGGAATTATTAATATTAAATAAAAATTTTAATTACATGAATAACAAAGAACCTTTTTAATACGATACTTTGATATTAAATTAGCACACATATCACATGGTGCAACATTATCTAAATGTGTGATTTTAACAAGAATCATTGTACAATTACTAATAATTTTTTTAGGACATTTTCTAATACAATCTTGTTCTGCGTGAATAGTATATTTATTTGGTTCATAACAACAATCTCTAATTTTAGAACTTTGTGTTCCTTTACGTTTATTATTACCAATTGATACAATTTTTCCTTTATGTACAAGGATACATCCATATTGTGTAGCCATTTCTATATAACTTTTAGTAGCTTGCAATCGTGCATATTCAATTAGTGTCTTGGTAGCCATTAAAATAATATATAATCATATAAATATGATAATATTTCAATTTTTATACAAGTTAAATTGATATATCAATGAATAAAAAACTATTTAAACTTTAAATTTTAATACATGTTATATGAAATTACAATTAAGACGTTCAAATCAAAATGATTTAGATAAAGTACACGAATTACAATCACAATGTTTTGATACATCAGATCAAATGTATCGTTCTAATTTACAACATTATTTAAATGATGGTATATTATTAGAAGATATAGGTGCAAATAAACTAATAGGTGTTTTGTTACAAGGGTTTATCACACCTTGTAATAACGATATTAAATTAACATTAGATGAACCAGATACTGGTACAAATAATAATATTATCAAAGTTGATATTAACAAATGTAACGAGTTTGATTTTTATAAAGAACATTATGGGATTGTTATGTTATGTGTTGATTCTGAATATAGAAAACATGGATATGCACAAAAATTAATTGAGAAACATTTTAATGATAATAATGTTTCAAGTTGTCTCAATACTAGAAAAACAAATATTAATGCGATTGAATTATATAAAAAAATGGGGTATGAACATATTGCATATATTAAAGATAATTATTTTTTTCCAAATGCGGATTCAACATTTATGATTAAAGAAAAAACGATATAATTAATAATTTATATTACATAATATAATGAATTATGAAACGAAATATTTAAAATATAAATTAAAATATTTTAATTTAAAAAACCAAAGAGGTGGTGTCGAACCATTAAAACAAGATGAAAAAGGGGAACTTTTTGATCCGTTAATACATGATGAAATTAATTCGTTTTCAAAATGTAAACAGGTCATAATTCACAAGAGTACAAATAAAGCCTATTTGGAGGAAACAAATTGGGGAGAATTATTAGATGATAATGATAAAAAAAAAATAAATTTAAAAAATAAAGATAATAAAATATGCAATATCGAGTATTCAAAAAGTCAAGAAAATAAAGATTATTGTAATATATATTATAATAATTGTAAAGGAGGAGAAACTATTGGAATATGGGGTGAATATGATATACATATGGATGGTTATTATTATTATAA
>Ga0209390_10001324_pt1 | contig 48645 bp, 51 predicted proteins | sample BON01_FD_187212 | JGI IMG/M metagenome (GOLD analysis project Ga0209390, IMG submission 187212) | Freshwater microbial communities from Lake Bonney liftoff mats and glacier meltwater in Antarctica - BON-01 (SPAdes) (version 2) | ecosystem: Environmental > Aquatic > Freshwater > Ice > Glacier...
GCACCAAGAACACAAAGATTTATAATTTTTTCTTCCCTTTCCTTAGTGTCCTTAGTGGTTTAATCCCTTTTTTTAGAACCACAAAGAGCACCAAGAACACAAAGATTTATAATTTTTTCTTCCCTTTTCTTAGTGCCTTTCGTGTCCTTAGTGGTTTAACCCTTTTTTTAAAACCACAAAGAGCACCAAGAACACAAAGATTTATAATTTTTTCTTCCCTTTCCTTCGTGCCCTTAGTGTCCTTAGTGGTTTAACCCCTTTTTTTAGAACCACAAAGAGCACCAATAACACAAAGATTTATAATTTTTTCTTCCCTTTTCTTAGTGCCCTTAGTGTCCTTAGTGGTTCAACCCTTTTTTTAAAACCACAAAGAGCACCAAGAACACAAAGATTTATAATTTTTTTCTTCCTTTTTTCTTCGTGCTCTTAGTGTCCTTAGTGGTTTAACCCTTTTTTTTGAACCACAAAGAGCACCAAGAACACAAAGAATCTTTTTCATGCTCTTCTTATTTTTCATTTTCTTAGTGCTCTTCGTGTCCTTAGTGGTTTAAATTTTTTTTTCGTGTCCTTCGTGGTTTAAATTTCTTTTTAGAACCACAAAGAGCACCAAGAACACAAAGATTTATAATTTTTTCTTCTCTTTCCTTAGTGCCCTTAGTGTCCTTAGTGATTTAACCCTTTTTTTTAAAACCACAAAGAGCACCAAGAACACAAAGATTTATAATTTTTTCTTCCCTTTCCTTAGTGTCCTTAGTGGTTTAATCCCTTTTTTTAGAACCACAAAGAGCACCAAGAACACAAAGATTTATAATTTTTTCTTCCCTTTCATTCGTGCCCTTAGTGTCCTTAGTGGTTTAACCCCTTTTTTTAGAACCACAAAGAGCACCAAGAACACAAAGATTTATAATTTTTTCTTCTCTTTCCTTAGTGCCCTTAGTGTCCTTAGTGATTTAACCCTTTTTTTTAAAACCACAAAGAGCACCAAGAACACAAAGATTTATAATTTTTTCTTCCCTTTCCTTAGTGTCCTTAGTGGTTTAACCCCTTTTTTTAGAACCACAAAGAGCACCAATAACACAAAGATTTATAATTTTTTCTTCCCTTTTCTTAGTGCCCTTAGTGTCCTTAGTGGTTCAACCCTTTTTTTAAAACCACAAAGAGCACCAAGAACACAAAGATTTATAATTTTTTTCTTCCTTTTTTCTTCGTGCTCTTAGTGTCCTTAGTGGTTTAACCCTTTTTTTAAAACCACAAAGAGCACCAAGAACACAAAGATTTATAATTTTTTTCTTCCTTTTTTCTTCGTGCTCTTAGTGTCCTTAGTGGTTTAACCTTTTTTTTTAAAACCACAAAGAGCACAAAGTTTTTCCCTTATTTTTCCTTAGTGCCCTTAGTGTCCTTAGTGGTTTAATCCCTTTTTTTAGAACCACAAAGAGCACCAAGAACACAAAGATTTATAATTTTTTCTTCCCTTTTCCTTCGTGCCCTTAGTGTCCTTAGTGGTTTACCCTTTTTTTTCGTGTCCTTTGCGGTTCAATATTCCTCCATGGTTAATCCTTATTCCAGAAATAAATCAAACTCACCTGGCCCATCACACTCGTCAGATTCTTTCCTTTGGGGAAATCAGCCGTACTGGTCGGATCCAGCTGCCACTGATAGTTTTGCGCATGAATCACTTGAAGCTTGGAGCTGACAAGTAAGTTGTCAAATTTTTTGTCGTAGAGGAAGCCCAAAGAGAGATCGATCCAGGGTTTACGTTCGGTATTTTGAAGCAGTGCTTTGTAGTAAAAGTCCTGATTATTAGCCAATCGCTCAAAAAGTAACCCTATTTTATCTACGCCGTCAACTAGAGAGATTTCCAGTGTTTGAATATTGGAGCCAGTTCCAATTCCTACGCCAAGGGGTTGTCCATAATTACCGAAACCTCTTGCAGGAGTATGAGTATGCCAAGATAGCCCCCCTTGAATCCCACCAGAGATACCGCCGTAGCGAATATATCTATTTACAGATTCTTGCTGATGCGTTATTTCTGAACGAACTTGAATGGTTTTATTGATTTCTGGAACCTCAAAAAGTTGATTAAATCCAAAAATAAAGGCTCTGGCATGTTCGGGATTTAAAATATACTCTTTCCAAGTAAAAGCATGATCCCTTCTGCCGTATTCAAAGTAGAGCTCTGACTTAGTTTTAGGTATTACAAGCCGGCCAAAAAGTGTAATTGTTTGATCTCGACCATTGGCATCAAAGTTCACTGAATTACCGTTACCAAAAAAATTCTTTTTTTGAAAACCTTCAAAAATTGGAAACAAATCACCAAAAGTATTCCCTCGACTCATATTATACTGTTGAAAAGTCCTCGAAAACCCAAAGAAGAAACCCTTTACCCATTTTGGATTCCAAGAAAAAGTAATTGCATTTAAATATCTCCAATCTCCACTAAACGGCTCAAAATAGATATTATTAAGATCGCTATTTTGAGATGGACTTATTCCTGAATTTTCCAACCTGCCCATTATTAGCTGACCTTCAAAGTTGCCAAGAAAAGTTTTTGCCGGTTTGGACGTATTAAAAGTTAGGTGAGGAAAACCTTGTGCATTATTGGAGAAAGTAAGTGCATTAAATTGTCCTGGTCCCCACCAGATATTCTGAGTACTCCCACCTATTTCAAAAGCTCCGTATTGAAAAGTAAGTTTTGATTGCCCCCACCAAAATTTTGTGTACCCACCATCGCCAAACCTTTCTGGACTATCTCCATAATTCCAAAGCAAAAATTTACTGGCAATTTGAAAGTTTGTCATCTCGCTAAGATTTGTCTCAAATCCGGAATTTTGAGCTAAAACCATTTCAGGTCTAAATGTGAAGTTTAAAAAATGGTATTTTAATTCTATACCTCCAGACAAATAAGTTTGAATCCCAGGATTTGAAATCATCCCATAATCACCCCAACCGTAGGGCCGACCTGACAGGAATCTAGTAGTGCTAACAAAGGGAGAAATTAAAAACTCTAATTTATTAATTGGCGTTTTTAATTTCTGTTGTTTTACTAAAGTTGAATCGCTGATCAAGATCGGTCTTACCAGAAAGGATTTGTCGAGAGTATCATAATCACTTAATTGCTTACGCCTAAAATATTCTTCCAGAATTGGCAATCCTGCTGGAATAGATTGAGGAAACAATTCCGCCGAAAACGAGAAAATGGATAAGCAAAGAATTAGGAACTTTTTCAAAATGTTAATGGAATGTATTCAAATATTTTTCTGAAATATCTTGAATATAACCTAAAGTAATTTGTCTTTAAGCCATTCTCTCGACATGCCCTAAGATCCTCTTGATTAATAATCCAGGTACTTTTCAAAGACGCGGTGCTCAATCCTCCCAATCTCATCTTCATCAAATCTATTGGTAAATATTTAGAAGATAGCTGATGCTTATACAAAAAGCGAACTAACAGTTCAAAATCAGCTGCGATTTTAAAATCAGTTTTATAAAATCCGAATTTTTCAAAATTAGTCCTATAAGTGAAAAAAGTAGGGTGAGCTGGCATAAATCCCCAAGAAAAAGCCCCTAAATTAAATTTTTTAGAAGAATAATATCTGATCGTCTTATCTAAATTGGTGTTCTTCACAAACCGAACGTCTGCAAAAACGCAGTCTACATCACTTTGGGTAAATCCATCGACAATTTTTGAGATCGAATCAGTTCTATGGTAGAAATCATCAGAATTAATGATACCTACAATATCACCGGTAGCCATTTTTATGCCTTTATTCATCGCATCATATAGTCCCTCATCTGGTTCGGATATCCAATAATTTACAATATCCAAATTTTGATTTATAATATGAATAGTCTGATCATTTGAACCACCATCAATAATTATATACTCAATGTATGGATAATCTTGCCTCCCAACAGAGTCTATGGTATCCTGAAGAGTTTTGGATGAATTATAGGTAACAGTAATAATAGAAACCTTCAAAGGATTAAAAAAAATGTTTGATTGTTGAGCTGATAAAATCACGTGAAGAAGGAAATATCTGGTTTTTTAGGGTTGAATGTTCAGGGATTGTTAAACTGGTTAATTGACTAATTGTTGAACCAATGAATTGATTAACAAAAGCAATTTGATTGTTTTAATTGGGGTTCAAAAATAATTAGAAATACTTTTTTTACTTATTTCCATAATCCAATTAAAACCGAATTCCTCTCGACAGTTTCCAAAAAGGCCCAAAAATATAATTGAGCAATGCAGAACAAGGCATCCACTGCTTCGCCGCTAAATCTGAAGCAAATAGCATTTTTTTTACTACGCTAATTTTGTAGTGAAATCCCGGTACTAACTTTGAAAAGTTCCAATAAAAACGAGCATATTCCCCTATCGTTTTCATTTCAAACATTTCCTTAGCCTCGATCGCATATAAGGCCTTTTCTAGCATTTTTTCTGAAGTTTTACCAGTAGCAGTCAATTGCTTTGATCCGGGAAAATAAATTTCCAAAAGTGAGTTGCAAAGTGCGACCAGTTGATTTGCCCTCATTTTTTTAGCCAACTGCCAAAAATTTTCCTCATTAAGAGAAACCCGGTTCACTAACTCCTTAATATCTAAAAGCCACTTTAATCTCCCCCAGTGATGACTTCCCCCGTGAATAATCAAATAAATTAATTCAAATTCATGTGAGAATACTTTAAATTCTCTCCCATGAAAATGAGTAGAAACCATATTCGAATTGATTAGTACTTTCAATTCGTTTTTTGAAATGAGTTCTACTGAAAACAAACTCCAGTGAATCTCGATAACAATATTATTCACTGGATTGTGGAGCAGAATCTGATTGGTATGATCCAACCACAATTTCCTACTACATTCATTATCAGGCAATTCAAAATCTTCATTTTCAAAACCTCTTTCTTTTAAAATGAAAAGCATGTCAGAAAGGTATTGGCGATCAATTAAAAAATCTAAATCGTTGAAATACCGATAGGTAGGATCTTTGTAGATTTTTTGAGAAAGTAAAGGTCCTTTAAAACTGTTGAAGGGGATTCCTGCTTCCCGAAAATAATCCGTAATCTCGATAAAATAAGCTACTTGAGAAAGTTGGCTAACGATGTCCTCGTGACTACCAAGGTTTTTACCTTTCCCCACCCAATCGTCAATTTGCCGATCCGACAGGCGATGTCGATCATATAGTAGTTCCCGGGTAAGTTCTTTTTTTTGAAGCTTTTGCAATATTTCCTTACTCAATTATTTTCCTTTAACTCCATAAATCCTTCATGATTCTCCCCTCCTACAATCACTTCACTTCCAATTGAAAGCCATGCATGTGCTTTCAATTTTTTCTCTAGAGACCGAGCCACACCAAAATGTAACTTATGCTTGATTTTTCTTTTTTCAAGCATATTATGTGCGGCCAAAGCCTTGATTAAGCAGGTAGAAGTCCAATTGCTTCGGGAGGAAACTCCATTAATTACAGCTGCAATTTCCAGGGCTTTTTCCGTCTTTACTAAGGTAACAGGCTCCGAATTGAGTGGATTATCCTGAGACAAATACTTTTTAGAAGGGGAAAAACTAACTTTTATCCATGCAACAGCCAAGTAAAAAAAAGACTCAGGAATCAGTGATATCTCGGAAAAGGTTAAACAACGACGGGGCAAAAAATACTTCATTTGGAGGTTTAGATAACTTCTATGATCAACTTACGACTTGACATATTTTCTATAAAATGCACTACATCCTCACGGCATTCGCTTTCTTCCACCTCGTATTCTTCCATTAAAATGGCAATAAGCCCATCCACTGACACAGCTTCCTGGGATAGAATCTCCCAAATACGGCTTCCTACAGAATCCAATCCAAAATAAGAATCAGCGGCTATACTCATCAAGATGACTTCATCATCAATTTTACTGGAGAGGACCTCCTGATTCACCTGAAATTTTATTTCCATTATAATTCTGATTAAACTTTAATTAAAATGCCCTTTTCTCGGAGGTTATCCACAATTTCGCTCATATTGTAGATGACATTGTAACCCAGATGAAATACTTCGGGGGTTTCACGCTTTCCATTAAATGCACGAACTAAAGGAAAAATTAATGCCGGGATTTTTACTGAGGTTTCTCCCAAGGATAAAATCAATTGCCCTTCTTCGGCATTCTTTGAGACAGTTTCAGGATGCAAAATCAATATATCAGGAAGGACATTTTCTAAATACTCTTTATTGGTTTCCCAAATAGCCGATTTGAGAATTTCCCGCTTGACGCCCGTGATTTTTTTGAAAGTGTCCGAATCCACTTGACTTACGATCTCATAGCAACGAATGTAAAACTCCGCCTCTCGACCTTCCCATTCACCCCAAACCTTGGAATAGTTCTCCTCAATGATTTGACCTGTTTCATCTTCCAACTTAAAGTCAGAGGTGGTCATAGCATCTGTTTTTATTTTTTCAGGAGGCCAACCCAGTTGTAGCATCGAATACTGAGCAAGATCAGACTCTGCCATTTTAAGGTACTGATTCACTTTATCCCAAGAATTTTTACCTGATTCCCCACCTATTGAAGAACAAAAGAAAGTTACATAAAGATTTTTCCGGTTCTTCCACACGGTAAAATTCCCCCATCATAATAAGGGCAAAGCTGCACATCCAATAATTCCTTGAGTTTTCCAAAACTCCTGACTTTTTAACTGCTTTTTTCTTTTGGCGTATTCATTCCCTGGAATAATACCGTGAGGAGTTACCCCAATCCGGTTTTTGATCTGGGTTAGGATTCGTTTTTTTCCTTCCGATAAACTTTTATCTTGATCAGAAAGTATTCCTACTATTAGAAAATTAGTGAGACGAGGATGATAAGCACAACATTTAGTATTAATGTAAGGGCTTTGTTTTGAATGACATAGCGTGCAATTCTCACAAGTCGCAATTTTTTATTCAGCATATTCCAACTAAAATAATTCAGGAAAATACTGATGATAGATTTATGGTAACTTATGCTTAAATTTCATTTAAACTCATCTTTGAGAGTCAAAGATTATATTAAATAGGAATTTGGATTTAATAAGGATTTCATTATTCAAATTTAGGACATCAAACTACCAAAAAATCCTCCATCACCACCATTTCCGTTCCTAGATAAGGTTTGCTTAATTTTTAATTCGCTGTTGATTGCAGGCTTGTTCCACTGCTTTTTGATCTTGTTTTCCATTAGTAGATTTGTTTATGTTTTTTTTATCCAATTCATAAAATTGATCCAGACACCCAAATCAATCGTTAACCAATAATTAGGCTGAAAACTACGTGAAACTTCTGATTTAGCAATACCTGTAAATGAAAAAATCATTTTTTTTGTGTCTAAAATGGATTCTAAAACGTCTTTTAAATCTTTCTCTTGCAACAAATCATGGATTTTTAAGACATCCCGTTTATTGATAAGTTCATCAGCAGGAGAATAAGGGAGTTTATTCATTCGCATACGGATTTTTTCTGGTAAGATTCCAATCATCGCTTTTCGAATTAAGCCTCTTTTTAAACCCCCCGCATAAAAATGCGCTACTGGAATCTGTACCAAAAACTCCACAATCCGACGGTCCAGTAAGGGATAGCAGTATTCCAACTGATGATGAGAGGGCCCACAATCCCAATCTTCCCCAAAGTTTTCAATCGCAGTAGACCAAATATTGTTTTGAATATTAAAGGTGGCCAAATAATAGTTTCGATACACTGATTTCATTCTATGCTGCAGGAATTTATGATCTTCTTTACTGAGTGAAAGTGGGAGATTATAAATATCCCAAGGGCTTTTCTTTTTAAAGATGAAATAGAGGAATTCTTGGACAAAAAAGGGTAGCATGGGTTGCGCTACATTTCGACGAAAATGAGCCCAAAAGGGTAAATTCATGTTTTTCCGATACCTCCGGCTAAGTGAAAGATAGACTTTCAAATTCCATTTAATTAATAAATTAGGTAAAGGTAAAATTATACTATTGGAGGTAGTCATATCCCCCAAAGTACCGGACAATACACGACGTACAGCTTTTTGTCGAAATTGATTATTCAGTGCATCGTCCACATAGTGGGAATGAACAACTGGAGCAAACTGCTTATCGAATTTCAGATCCAAATCTTTCAGGAACTCCAATTCGGTATGATAGACATAGGAAGGCTCAATGTTTTTTTCCTGATGAAGTACTTCCAAGATATACTCCATCTCGTCACTGAACCCCCCCGGGTCAACATTGGGATCAAGCACTGAAGATGATGTGATTACCTTCTTATTTTCTTTTGCAAATTTCCTAGCAGCAATACAGGCTATGGTACTTGAATCCAAGCCCCCACTTAGGGGAATGCCAACCTCACCGATAACGCGAGTGTGGTCAGCAATCACTTTCTTTAGTAATTCCCTTAATGCCTGCGCACTTTGTCCTTCGGTTTTTAGATTTAGGTTTTCTTTGGAAACCAAATCCCAATAACGTTCCTTATTCAGTCCAGCATGATTGATGCTCAGGTAATGAGCCGAATGTAAGCGGAAAATGTTTTTCCAGGCAGTATGGGTAGGTTTGTCATATAGTCCCAATGCCTGATCACGCAACAGAATTACATCTACCTCCGATTCCACAAAGGGTAATCTAACTAAGGACTTCAGCTCAGTGGAAAATGCAAATCGACCGTCTTGGAAATAGTAAAGAAAGGGTTTTACCCCCATCTGATCCCGGGCACAAAAAAGTTCTTTCTTCTTTTTGTCCCATATAATAAATGCAAAATCCCCGTAAATATCTTTTACAAAGTCCTTTCCGAATTTCAGGAAGGAACGAAGTAATAATAGGGAGTCGGTGATAACTTCACGTTCAGATTGGGATATAGCCAATCGGTTCATTATGGCTTCGCGCTCATCCAGACGAGCATTCGCAGTAATTACAAAACCATCTTCTTCGTAAGGTGACTTATCGTAAACTGATTCCGGAGTGACCTGCAATAATTTATACCCCAAAGCAACTCCATCTTCTTGGTATAATCCATCGCCATCTGGACCGCGATGTGCCAAATCATTTTGCATGGATTTGATCCATTCAGAATAAATGGGTCTCTCCTTAAAATCAATAATTCCAAAAATGGCACTCATCCTTTTCTGTTTGTATTTCTATTCAATATTGAATGAATTATTGACTTTGTAAATACTCCGTCAACTTTGCCTTGGTCTCTGAAATGAGACTATTCCTTGGTCGAATCAGGCTTGTCATACATACCTTTTTACTAATGGCTGCTAACTGAGGGAAAAATTTTGCTTCATTCTCAGGCATTCCCAATAGGTATTCAAGTCGATAAATCTCATTTCTTAAGCCTGTTAACTTTTCTGCTCCTTTTAGATCCTGAAAACACACTTCTTCATTCTCCTGAACTTCCAACAAAAAAATATGATCCAAAGGAAAGGAATCCGCCTTACTGGATGGTAGCGGAAAATAAAACTTCTCTGTTTCTGGGTCGATGGGATCCAATCCTTTCTGTATCTGCTTTAATTGCTCCAAACTATCCCCCCACAATTTTACTCTATCGCTCATAGCCCAAATCTGTGGCTTCCCCTCCGAAAAAATAATAGGAGTAACATCATCGGTCAAAAACTCATTGCCATCCAAAACAAATGCAGTCGTTAATGATGATTTGCCAGCACCTGACTCCCCACAAAGCATAATCCCTTTTCCCTGAAACGCAAAGCAACTTCCATGCATTGGCAAGATTCCCCGCTGATGCAGAATCGCTCCGTAAGTGGATCCATTGAGATACAATTCCAGAGTGGACTGACTAACTCCTTCATTGAGTACCAGTTCAACTTTATTTCCTCCTGAGGCGTAGAACCACCCTGCATTTTCAATGTTCATTGAAAATTCATACTGGTTTAGCTTGTAATATTCATCCTCGTAAAGCGGATTTTCCACCTGCTTTTTCTCAGTGCTTAGCGCTATATGTACATCTGGAAGGGGGAAGCGAAAATTCATAAGGTCAATTTGTGAAGAGTATTGGGAATTAGTTACTTATGCGAATCAAAGGTCAGAAGAGTGCTTAAATTTTCGATTTAAACCGTTGATTTTTAGGAAATTATAAAGTAAAAAGCTTGCTTAAAACCTTGGAAATTATTATCTTAAAGAAGATATTTACTTCAATTTATAAGAATGATTCCCAAGGAAAAAGCACTCAAACTAATTTCTATTTATGCGCATATCTGCAAGTTGTATAACCAAGAGCTTAAATACCTTTCTCTAAGATACACCAATAACGATGAACCAAAATTTACAGACCAGGAAATCATGACAGTATATCTCTTTGTCGTTCAGCAGGAACAACGTTTCAGCGTACAGCAGATTTATGATTTTGCAGACCAGTATCTGCGCTAATGGTTTCCTTCCCTGCTTTCCTACCAAGCTTTCAACAACAGGCTGAACCGTCTGAGCGAAGGTTTCAAGGCAGTTGCGGCTCATTGCTTTGACACTTGTCTGTCAGCGGAATGTATTATGGACGTAAGTCTTGCAGATTCTTTCCCTATCATAACCTGTTCTGGAAAAAGGAAAGGCAAGGTAGCCACTTAAATTACCGACAAAGGATATTGTTCTACCAAATCCCTATTCTATTATGGGCTTAAATTGCATACTTTGGCCTTTTCAACACCGAAAAAAATGCCTTTCCCCGAGAAAATTGTCCTTACCCCCGCATCCGAAAATGATCTGAACGTCTTTAAGCAAGAGTGGGGTAACATCCCGAACCGAACCTTCTATGGTGAAATATACATTGATTCCAAGTTCTTTGAAGAGCTGGCCATCATTTCCAATTCTTTTATGCTTACACCTGTCAAAGCCGTGAAAGGACAACATGAGTTCACTAAACAACGAAATAAAGCGGCTGATGACCTGTTCTCTAAAGCTGTCTCCACTATCAGGCAACCAATCGAGTCTCGCTTTTAACTGGCTCATTGCCAAAACCGACATTCAAAGAGCTAGTAAAGTGCGCTCTACAAAAGGGCTACTTGTCCATGTCTTTGGTAAAATTGCCGCAGCTTTTATTTACCTCATATTTTAATCCTTGATTCGCATTACTTAGTAAGGGATGTTGTTCGACTGGATCTTCAAGCACTTAATGTTAAAAGGTAGGCGTTAAGCGAATTTTCGTCATTGGGAGGAACGAAGTGATCTTATTTTTCAATATCCTCTCTCACTTTTGTGAAAGAGTACAGTTTGAAGTTCAGGACTTTTGAATTATATCTTTATTCAGAAATCACTCGCTTTCTGACGGGCTGGGCCGGATTTCCTCGGTAGATTGTGCATTGCTCCAAATCCTGGGTAGCGATGGAGCCTACAGCAAGAACGGAATGGGACTTACAGGTCACTCCAGGACAAACAACAGACTGAGCACCTATCCAAACACCATCTTCCAAAATAATTTCAGCTAACATCAAATCGAAAGTACTTTTTTTGTAATCGTGATTTCCTGTGAGCAACAACGCCCCCTGTGAAATACAAACATTTGACCCAATTACAACTGAGGCTAGATTGTCAATCCAAACATTTTCACCAATCCAAGAATCATCCCCTATTGACAGAAACCATGGGTACTTGACATTTATACACTGTTTGACAATTACATTGGAACCAATTTTTGCTCCAAATAACCTAAGCATAAACACCTTCAGCCCAGAAAAAGGATTTAATGAATTTTTCAGAAAGATTGCATTAACAAAATACCAAAGCCAAATCTTGGTTTTGAATTTTGAAGGTTGATACCAAGTATTGCTGAACTTACCGAGATTAACTGTTTCTTCCAAAGTCCTATTCTAATTCAAAAATTTCTTGATATTGTTTCTTAAAATCATTTTTTTCGAGGTAGTCCTCCGCATGTTTTCTTGCGCCTTTTCGAAGATAATTATACTTCATTTGCCCCAATTTCGCAATCTCTAAGATAATATTTTTGATTCTTGATGGGTTGTCCAAATTCACATCCCAACCAGCACCGTAATTCTCCAATTCCTTCCAGGGCGTTTTATCACTGATTAGAACTGGCGTTCCAGCAATCAGAGATTCAAAAATGGAATGTCCAAAATTTTCACCTAAACTTAACAAAGAGAATAAATGATAGCTCCCAAGAATTTCATTGACTTTATGCGGCTCAATCTCACCTTTATAAATGATTTTAACATGGAGAGGAGCCATTTTAATAGATTTTTGGCATTCTTTCCAATAAGCTAAATCCTTAACAGGACCATAGATATCTAATATAATGGAAATGTCATCAGGGATTTCATTAATAAGATCAATTAAATATTTGAGATTTTTAACGGGAGATACCAAGGCTAGAAAAACAATTTTAAGTTCATTAACTTTTTTTTCAAAATTGAAATTCGCCGGCACACTGAAGGTAGGAATATTGGAAGCTTTTTCAACCCAACTCTCTGGGCCGAAAATCCTAATGACGTCTAATTCTTCCTGTTGATCAGTAGCATGCCATTTTACTTTCGTAAGTAAACCAAACTGTTTAAGGACAAACAAATAGACTTGCTTTTTTAAAGGCTTAATTGAAAGTGCTCCTTGTTGTAACATTCCCCGTGGTGCAAGCACCCAAAGAGGGGAAAAATTTAAAAACCTTCCTAATACTAAAGGAATAAAACTGAATTTGGGAGTAAATAACCCATTTAAGTAAATCACATCTGGTTTAATTGAATTCATTGTATGAAAAATTCTTTTAAAGTTTTTAGAATCTCCATCACTGTAAAAGACTTTTAAATTCACTGAATACTGAATCCAAGTATTGGGTTTCATAGCCACAATAGGTGATCCATCTAAATCCGAATTACTTGTGAAAACATAAATATCGTAGAACTCACTAAGACATTCACTCAAATTATAAACAGAACGAATAATTCCTCCTCCCTTAAAAGCAGGGGGAAAATAATCATAGAAGATTAAAATTTTAGATTTCATTAAGTAATTAATCGTTATCCAATTGTTTATACAAGGAATGATACTGATTGGCGATAGTTTCTAATCTATATTTTTTAACATTCTGAAAGCCTTTCTCAATCAGTTGTTCCCGGTATTCATTATCCAAAATTATTCGTTCAACTCCAGACCGGATAGAATCAATATCAAAAGGATCAACAAGGCAAGCACTGTCTCCAGCCACCTCCAGCATTGCACCTAGATTAGAAGTGACCACTGGGCGACCGGTAGCTTGAGCTTCCAAAATGGGTAAACCAAAGCCTTCATATACAGAAGCAAAACAGAGAAGATCTGATTCAGAATAAACTTTAACGACTTCACTAAGACTCAAATCATTTAAATTGCTGTAACTAATATAATACTTCTCAAGAAAAGAAATCTGAATCTCACTTAATCTCCCCAGAATCACCAATTCACAAGAAAGTCCCTCCAAAGCCATAATGACTCTCTCTAAGTTTTTGTTGTCCTTAGTTCCTACTAAAAGGATTGTAGGTACTATTTCATTAAAAATACGCGATTGATGAATAAATTCACAATTCACAGAATTTGGAATCACAACAAGCTTTGAGATGCACCAGGGGTAAAGCCTTAAAATTTCGTTTTTTGTAAATTCGGATATTACTGTTACATTTTTGGAGAAATAGATTGGCAATTGAAACCATAAAAAACTAAATAATAAAGATTTAATCCACGAATTCTTTTTAAAACTCCCAATATCATGGATAGTAAGAATAGTTTTATTGCCACAGAAAATTGCACAATAATTTATATGACCTGTTATATGTACTATTTCTTTAGGAAGACTTATACAAAAAAGGATATTACTCCAAATTCCCGATAAATTAGCACGGCTTGAAGGGCAATTTAAAGATGTTACTTCTACATTATTAGTCAAAATACGCATCAATCCTGAGAAAAGTGTTTCTATACTATTGAATTCAATTTCAGCCTTTCTAAAAAGAAATAAAACTTTCAAAATAAAAAATTAAATTGGTTGATGTATCTATTTATTGAACGAATATCTTTTGTAAACATAAATAAAAAGAAACACTATAATCAAAGATTTAAATAAATAATTAAGAACTACAACCAACTCTGTTTCAGCTTTCACTACTTGAAGAAAAATTAAGGGTATAAAGCAAATATATAGGAAATTATAAGAAATAAATCGGAAAAGTTTATTCCGTATTAATGCTAAAAACAAACCCCAGAGAAACATAAAACAGGCTCCCAAAATAACTCCATAATTACCATAAGATTCTCCTATAATACTAATGCCCATAGAAGTACCAACACCTAAATTAAGACCAGTAAACAACTCAAAATTTTTCCTACCACCTGCTAACTCCTTACCTGGCATCAGAAATCGTGGAAAAATTGATGAAACAAATGCATCAGTTATCGTCTCGCCTCCTAAAAAGTCTTGGTTATTTGGAATATTGTCCATAACGGCACTAATAATCCACCCCTGATTCAATCTAACATTATTACCTGCATCATTTTCTGAGACTTCTTCAAATAACCCGTTAGTAAATATCGACTCTACTACTAATCCAAAAAATAATTCAATCTTGTTTCCAGAATAACCACCCCAAATCTGGCCCCTATATGCCGATTTGACAGTTTGAAGGGTTGTTAAAGATAAAATTCCAAGAAGGAAAGTAAACAATATATTTTTAATGCTAGGCTTAAATTTAACAGCCCAAAACATATAAAAAAAGATTGACCACAATATGAAATCATGAAATAAAGCATTTTGCAAAGAATTGTAAAACAAATACAGTAATGAGAGATAGAAAATTATTCTAAATTTCTTATCCTTGGAGAAAAAAAGTACAATTGATCCTGCAAATTTGAAATTACTTAAGAGATAAAAGAAAAATTTCAGCGAGCCAGGAACGAAACCAATTAAAAGATCTGAAACTACACCCAATAACAATAATAATAATCCAAATTTAGATTGATTAGAGAAGGAATTTACTGAAAGAATAATACGCGAAGTATTCGATAATGGAATTAGAACACCCAATACAAATAATAGGTATGCAGGCACTATAAAATTCATATAATCCAATTCGCTGACATACATATAATACTTATAGTGACCACTAGGAGAGGAATATTCTATAAAAGGCCCAACAATCCATTGTAAACCAGCTAATAATAACATTAACTCCAATACGGGAATAGTATTTCCTAAACGAATAAGAAACTTATAAAAAACAAAAATTACTGTTAATATTCCAAAAAGAGAGACAATTTCCATAATTTTATTTGCAGTTCTACCCTTAAGTTAGTAGGGATATAGGTCTAGACCAACATGGAAAAACAGTAGTGCACTTCTAAAGTTGGCAAAGGTTCGATAGCTTTTTGCTACTGTTTTAAGTTCCTGAATTTTACAATTTAGCCATTCAGCCAGTGCATTGCTCAGATTCATTATCAATGCATTTACCCACACGGAAATAGGGATGTTAACTTATCTACTAAGTTGTCTATTTCCTTTATATTTTTCCGCTTCGAATCAGCAGTCCATTTGTTATATCGTATCCAAGCAAAAAGCTTTTCTGAACTGAATAACTCTTTGAAGTTTTTGCGTACCTGCCAGGCCCTGCTAACCTCATAATTCGCACCTATAATTGACTCAAACTTGATCTGCTGTTTCTCGCTGAGGTTTTCCGGATTCTTAAGTAAGGCATAGCGGGCGTTTTTCAGCTCGTTATGGTGCTTTACTTCCCTTCGACGCACTTGATCAATAGCCTTATTACCATACATGATCAGATGCAACCGATCGTGCGTGATCGCAGCATTGGGAAGCAGCTCCTTCGCTGAATTGATATAAGCCTGCCACACCTGTGCGCCGTGGCGTATATCCATACTGATTGTGATTATCAGCCTCAGCTGGATTTCTGTTACTAATCTGTTAAATAATGACTTACAAGACTCCTTGGTTCGGTCTTCTTCCACATTAAGTACATACCCAGATCCGGGATGGCTCAGGACAGTGAGGTACTGATGACAATTTTAAAAGGACTTTTCATCGGTACTCAACTGATCAAACACCAGCAGCTTGGTGTAGTTTCTTCTCCCCATGCCTCTTGTGGTGCTCAGGTGCATGATTCGATTTACCGCATTGAACCCACAGCGCATCAGTTGAGCTGTTTTGGTTTGATTTTTACTCGCTTTTAGCAGTTCAATAACCGCATATTCAAACAGGAAGGTGTGCCGCTCGTACACAGAGGCCAAGTTGGGCTGAACAGTCTTTACTTTACCCTGAGAAGTAATAATCCGAGGCAGTTCACATCGGATGTAAGTCTTATAGTTCATCGCATATAAGTACCTCCATTTACGTGCCGGTGCATGATCGTAAATTTTGCAAAGTTCACTCGTCTGGGTATCTTCAGGCTGCTCAAATAAATAGACTATTTGGATAGAAATTTCCGCTTTAGAAAAATCTGTGTCAACAGATTCGACTGTCCATTCCTCTTCTAAATCCAGTATTCTTATGAAAGAATTCTCCGTAAACATCTTTTTGCTCAAAGATAGCTATTCCATTAAATTCGTGGTAGAACCATATTTATAATGTAAGCCTGGCGCATAATATTCTATGTTAGGTCCTAGAATCCATTGCATACCAGCTATAAAAAGCATGAGTTCCATTACAGGAATGCTATGCCCCAATTGTTTGATAAATTCAAAAGACACCCAAATCAGACACAGTAGGCCTATAATAGTCCAAAAGTCCATATTAAAAGCGAGTACAGTTTAGAGAACGGGTGTTATTCATTTTTATGAAATTAATTTTTTGTTTCATACTTTATCAATACAATGCTTAGGTACCAAATTCACTTGCTGTGTTTTCACGTACTACGCTAATGCGGCTTTAATGCTTGAATTGGTGTATTAGAGGTTTTAATTCAGTTTCACAATTAAATAGGACTTCTCTTTGCTTTTGTTGTTTTAAATCAAAACACTCCAGCACGCCATCGCTTAAGTTTTTAAAATTCACTGCAACGACATTTGGTTTGGTATCACTATCTAAAAAAGGTTGGCAGCCCAGTAATGTTTCAGGCAGCATCACATCAAGACCACAAACCAAGTATTCAAAAAGCTTATTGGGTGCATTATATAGATAATTGGTGTTATGAGGTTTGTAAAGCACCAGTCCAATATGGTATTGGCTGGCAATTTTTGGGATTTCATCATAAGGAATACCCTTGTCAAAAAATTTAATATTTGGAAAATCTAGAGCTTCCAAAAACGATTTGGCGTCGGAATGAATATTATAAGAATAAATGTCTAATTGTATTCTAAGTGGCCTTTCAGAGACAAAAGCGACTATCTCCCTGATATATGTGCTTCCAAATGAAATAGCTCCAATATAAAATAACTTTATAACATCATCTTTTACTGGCTTTAGAGGTTCGGTATACCAGGAGGCAGGAGGGTAATTCGCCAATACATGGAGTTTATCTTTAGCAATATCTGGATAATTTTTTGAAAAAAAATTAAGACGATCTGAATTGGTCTGTGAAATCCATTCGGCGTTTTCATACAAAAAGTCTATTTCGCGCTGATGGTAAAAATTCACTGAAGCCATGCCAGACGCTTTAAATTCTTCCTTTGCGTAATATTCATGGTAATGAATGAAAACTCTTACTTTTCGGTTGAAGAACTTTTTATAAATATAGACTGAAAATGCCGAATGCGGCTCGAAATACATCAGTACATCTGGTTTAAATACCAACATGCGAAAAACAGGAACTGTAATGGATATAAAGAGATACCAAAGTTTCAAAATAAAATTAGAAGCATTGGCCGGATACACAGTGCGATGTATCGGAATGTTTTTCAATTTGAAATTAGGTTTCTCGAGCGCATTGTAGCTTGAAAATACCAAAGATCTAAAATCGATGTCCTCATCCAAAACATTCAATAAATTCATCACGGGAGGATATAATTCCAAAGGCAATGTATGGAGTATAAACAGTTTTTTCAATTTCGAATTGACTTTAGAATCCGATTAATATTCATCAATAATCCCGATCTTATGGCATATTTTCTGCAATTCACTTTGATAGTCATAACCTTGTTTAATTACTTTTTCATGACCCTTTTGTGTTAATTGTTCCAATTCGCTCCTGTGATGCATATAATGGAGAATTTGTTTTGCCAGATGCTCATAGCTCGAAAAGAAAATTGCTTCATCCTCTTTAAAAAATTGTATCGTTTCGCTATTAGGTTCCGTTAATAATGCAGTACCACAGGCCGGAATTTCAAAAGTACGCGTTGTATGGAGTTCTGGGAAACGTTTGGATAACAACCCCAACCCAAACAGTGCTTTTGAAATGGCCATGGCATAGTCATCCTTTAAAAGACTTTCACCTAAAAAAGTAAGCCCTGGAAGCCTATTGTTTTTTATATAAGTCGACCAATTTTTACCTGCTAAATCAACTTTTATATGTCGTTTCAGCAAAGCCGTAATAGCTACCTCGCGGGATGGCTCATTAAGACCTATAAAGATGACTTTGTTCTCTTTTTCCTCAAAGCTGCATCTCGGATAATGAACTGTTTTGTCAAAGCCTTGAGGCGTGTAAATAAGTTTGGTTGGTTCAATATATTTTAAATACTGCGCTTCTTCAAAAGATTTGGTTGTGATGCAATAATCGTAATACTTCAGACTTTTGTAGAAATGACGTGATTCATTTTCCTTGAAAGCGGTATCAGGGGTGTAGTGGATTAATAACTTAGTGATTTCACGCAACTTTCGGGTGGTACTAGGCGTTATAAATACCGCTTTATCTACCCAAATCACGTCGTAATCCTGTTTTATATTTTCAAGTATGAATCTATTGATGCGTGAGATAAACGGTCCCTTTTTGAAACGAAACGCCAAGGATCTAAACAATGGATGGCTTTCATAAAAAGGGATATGCGTATCAATGACCTGCGATGTCTCTGGATCAAGGATCTCCATTAAGTTTTCAGCCCGCATGCGCGAGGTTGTGCCCTGAGTGAATTGACCGATATAGAGAAACTTCATGGGTTCAAATTATTTTTAAAATGTCATCCCTTAAAATCTGACCGATTTTATCCCAAGAGAATGTCAAATGATTAAACTCCCAAGTGCGTTTCCTCATTTGCAGATATAGGCCTTTATTGGTAATTAAATGTTCCACAGCTATTTCAATTTGTTCAGGTGATGGCAAATAAGGCAATAAAACCCCAGTTTCATTATGCAGCACCAATTCGGGCAAAGCAAAATGATCTACAGTGATACAAGGGCAACCAAAATAACCTGCTTCTGTTGCAACAAGCGGATTAGTATCTTCCCTCGTAGGATGCATCAATAAAAAAGCCTTTGATAGTATGGTAATAAGTCTATTTAAATGATCCGGATTTTCTTTATTTAATTTTCCATAAGAAATAACACCATTTGCCGTAGACATTGCTTGCTCCAACTTACAACCTATAACATGTAGCTCTAGCTCAGGAAACTTTTTCTTGAGTGCTTGAAACGCTTCAAAAACCAAATCTCCGCCCTTCTGATAAAAGTTATTGGCAATGATCACTAAATCCATACCACCTGAATAAACATCAGTTAATGGCAAGGGTACATTTCCACCTCTACCTATCCTGCGCATTTTAATCTTATCAATAGGATATTGAGATCGACAGCTCTCAAGTCCCCAAGTAGATTCAAAATAGAGCCTATTTGCTTTAGAAAGCCATCTTTTTTCAGAATTGAAAATTCGCTCTAAATCCACTTCTAAAAAATGCTTATATGAAAACGTATTCTCAAAAAACTGCTTAAAGTGTACATCATTATATGCCACAAACGGCTGCTTTGGCTCACAATGAATCCAAGGCGTAAAGCCTCTAAAAAAGATAACATCATAATCTCCTTCTATGGCTTGGAACTCCGATTTTATTTTGTTAAGGCGTTTGGCACTATAGAAATCAAAGCGTCCTGGTCTTTTGATTATTTTACGTATTACTTTTGATGACCATTTAGCAAAAAAAGAAGACGGTGGGTTTATCTGAACGTAGCTACACTCAAAGTAGTTCTCAAGCTGCTTATAAATATGATAGTTTACTGCGTTTGCCCCTCCTGTTTGGCTCTCTTTTGGGAGTGATGATATGTAGAGTACTTTTTTCAATTAAATAGGTAAATATTAATTTTCAACAGAAGTTATGAAAGTTCCTAATCAATTATTACAATCCCTTGCGAATAAAATCTTGCTTTTTTTTAGATTCTTTGAATTTTAAAACAAAACTCCATCCATATTTGTATACAAATTTCTGGACTAAGTATGTAAACCTCCAACCCAATAATTTATTGAGACTTTCAAAAATGAGGCCTCCTCTAGGTTTTAGGTTACTACCGCCAAGTGCTATAATGTGTTGTTCTGCAAGTTCTATTAATGCAGGATAGGAAGGATACATTTGATAGATCCAGTCTTGAAATCTATTAGCAAAGACCAATCTCATCCTGTTCGAATCCTCCATTTCCAGCATTGTATGCATCCCTAATACCGTGGTATCTATGGCAGAGGCCATTGCTTTATACGATTTTGACTTAGTGATTGCATTCTCAACTCCTTTTCTATAATAGATCTTTGCATCACTCGCAAATCTTACACCTTTAGATGCGCATAATAATCTAATGGAAAAGTCATAATCATTGTTTAGGGTAAGGTTTTCATTCCAATAACCAGCATTGTCAAGTAAAATTCTCGGAATTAGCCATAGCCAGGCACCTAGCATGCCTCTACCCAAAGTTTGGGATTCATAAAACCACTCTACAGGAGAATTATAATCCTGATTGGTTACTTCCTGCTCAAATTCAACCTTTGATGTGTCTTTGTAAAAATATGCCCATTGACTAGAGACCAAAATATCCTTGGAATTGTTCATTACAGTATATTGCGCTTCTAAATGTAGTATATTCATGGCATCATCAGCATCAAGAAATTTTATATACTTTCCTTTAGCTTTATTGATTCCAACATTTGAAGCTTTAGTCTGCCCTTGGTTTTCTTGACGTATATAAACAATCCTAGGATCCTTATACGTTGAAATTATATCATGTGATGTATCAGTGGACCCATCGTTGATAATGATTAATTCGAAACTTTTAAAAGTTTGGTTTAAAACAGAATTAATTGCAATTGCTAAAAAGTCTTCAGCATTGTAGACAGGCATGATAACCGATACTTGCGTTGTATTATCTGTAAATTGATTCATTGAATTTAAAGTCATTATATATTTCTCTCTATCGTCAAATTGTCATATTAATTCCAAAATTTCATATTCTAACGAAAAGCATCCGCGTCCAGAAACTAAACATAATCTCCTGTTGCTAAATTGGGCCCATGATTTCGAGTTGCCGTCTCAGTAGTGTGAGGAAGAGATACTACGGAAGTTTAAGAGTTTCAAACCTTTTTACAATTTCAAAACTGCAGTCAGAAGAGCCATTTTTAACGACAATAATCTCAGTATCCTTCCAAGATTGATCGCGTGCAGATTCTAAAGTCTTATTTATCCATTGTTCCGCATTGTGTAATGGGATGATGATGCTAACTTTAGGCATATTTCAATAGTTCCGATGGCATTATTTAAACAGATTTAAAAAGTTGTTTCCACGAATAATCACATGACTCCATAATAGACTGCCCTTTTTTAAATTGGCGCTTAACCAGCATCAATCGAAGTAAATCTCTTCCAAATCTTTTGTCTACCCGTTTTTTTACCTCTGCAACCTCAGTTATCGACAATGGAAATTGAGGCTCGTGTAACGTTTGCATGGTATGCTTGTATGAGTTTTCAAGATAGAATTGGCTCTCCATTCCTTTAGTGATTTCCTGATCGGCATGGCGTCTCCAAAATATGAGACCTGGCACCATCTTTACAATAGGATATTGCAAAGCAATTTTATACCACATCTCTGTATCCCCAATGTATCGTGTACCAGAAAATCTTCCCAAGGCTTCGAACTCTTTTCTCCTAATAACAGTGCCTGTAGGCCCAAAATTTAGAACACCTCTCATTAAGAACTCTCTTTTAAAGGCTTCTTCAGGAGTCAATTCAAATGGATAAGGAAGATAGTCCTCTGCAACTTCCTGAGAAATGCCCAATACAGAATTTGGAAATTGCTCCATCGTGTTCACCATGATTTCCAGACCGTGAGGATAAATGAGATCATCGGCATCCAAAAATTTGATATATTTTCCTGTAGCATACGAAGCAGCTTGGTTACGATTCGGATAATCGCCAAGATTGGTTTCGTTTAAATACACCTTAATACGTGCATCTTTTGCCTCATACATTCTGGCAATAGATAAAGAACTGTCTTTGGATTGATCATCGACGATAATTAGTTCCCAATCTTGAAATGTTGATGCCAAGACACTTTCTATGCAAGCGGCGATGTATTTTTCGCGGTTGTAAACGGTGGTTAAAATTGAAACAAATGGGTCGATAATCATTGTAAGATTGCTAAAAGTTGGTTGAGTTCCTCTATAAACAAATCGGTATTTTTTTCTGCACCACATTGATTTAAATGATAAATTCCATTATACCAATACATTGAATCATATTCCGAAGTATTATAACTATTAATAAAATTATAATTCTTACTAAGAAATTGCAACTTGTTTTGATTGATTACTGTTTTATTTTTATAAACTGATGGAAATCTAAAATACACTTTAGCATTCACATTATTTAAAATAGATGTCATAAACTCAGATATGTATTTTTCATCAAAACCCTCACTCATCACACTAAATTTTGCATCTACATGCTCTATACAAGAGATATAATCCGTAATATTTAATAAATTAGATTGTGTTATTTGAATTTTTAAATCTCTATTATAACTTTCATTATTATTTTCTGAGATCACATAATTAAACCAACTTTTAGCATCTAGTTGTCCATAAAAATTTTTCAAAGTCTGACTAAAATTATACTTCAATCCATTTTTAAGTGTTTTTTTTGAAAATGCTTTTATAGCAAGTTCATTGTTAAATGCTATAAAATTTGTTTCGTCATATATTTGATACGGAAGGCAAAAAATAATAATATCATTTGGTTTAATTACAAGTTGGTCTATTTTGGATATTATAGGAATAAAACCAACTGATGAAGCCATGTTAGAGCCAACAATATCATAATCAAGAAACGAATTGTTTAGTTTTTGATAATCATAATTCATATAAACATTTGAAGAACCTGCTAAAATAATTCTATTTTTTTTTTTTGCATTCACGCCATAATACCATGTACTAATAACATCTGGACTTTTAAAATACATAAAAGTGATTGGAAATATTAACACTGCCGAGGAAATTAAAACAAATAAAATAACCCGATAAATAAACTTTTTCATAGACTAAAAATCGAAATATATAAATTCTTGTGGCGTATTGTTTAATGAAATGAAAAGTATAAGAACTACCATTACAAAATAAACTAACCATCTTAACCATGTGTTTTTAATGACATCTATATTTTGTATAGCGTACTGCTGTTGTCTACCTAGCCACTCCACAATTAAAAATACAAGAACAAGATTAAGCGTTGATGAATAGGCGGTATAGTTACTTAATAGCATGTAAGAACCTAGATGCTTAAACATCCCAACTATATAACTTACCGCATGACCTATATTTTCTGCTCTGAAAAATACCCAAGCCAATACCGTGAGTAAAAAGGTTAGTAGCATACTTACAAATTCATTTAAGGAAGGTACATATTTACCTTGCGCCACAACCCCTAAATGTTGGCGGTTGGTATTACGTAGAAGTAAGGGCAAAAAATAAACTGCATTAAGTGCTCCCCAAACTATAAACGTCCAATTGGCACCATGCCAAAACCCACTCACTATAAAAATGATAAACGTATTTCTTACCTTCATCCAAGTACCACCTCTACTGCCTCCTAATGGGATATAGAGATAATCCCTAAACCATGTGGACAAGGATATGTGCCACCGACGCCAAAACTCAGCGATATCTCTTGAAAAGTATGGAAAAGCGAAGTTTTGTTTTAAATCAAAACCAAACAACCGCGAAGTACCAATAGCAATATCAGAATAACCGGAAAAATCACCATAGATTTGGAACGTAAAAAACAAAGCCCCCATAAATAAGGTACTTCCTGTATAGTCAGACGAGTTATTGAATATTTGATTTGCGAGTTCAGCACAGTTATCTGCAATAACCACCTTTTTGAATAGTCCCCAAAGTATCTGTCGGAGTCCATCGACAGCTCTGGCATAATCAAAAGTTCTCTTTTTATAAAACTGGGGCAACAAATTTGTCGCTCTTTCGATTGGTCCTGCCACCAACTGTGGAAAAAAACTAACGAATGCAAAAAAGGCAATAATATCTTTTGTTGGCTCAAGTTTCTTTCTGTAAACATCAATGGTATAACTTAAGGTCTGAAAGGTATAAAAGCTGATGCCAACGGGCAATATGATGTCCAGCGTATTCGGCTGTATCTGGGAGCCAAAAAAAGTAAAGGCAGTGACAAAATTGTCTACAAAAAAATTGTAGTATTTAAAAAAACCAAGAAATCCAAGATTGACAAGAATACTCGTCCACAAAAAAACTTTGCGTTTTGTTTGACGCTCTTCCTTTGCAAGTGCGACACCTATCCCATAATCAACCAATGAGCTGAAAACAATCAATGACAGGAAGCGCCAATCCCACCATCCATAGAAAAGATAACTAGCAGCTACAATTAATAGGTTTTGAAGCTTGAGATTTCTATTAGTTACGAACCAATAGAGCACAAAAACTATTGGAAGGAATATGGCAAAATCTAGGGAATTGAATAACATTAACCCATTTACTATTTTTGAGTTCTAATAGTTATCACAATAGATTTCATAGTATACGTTCTTTTAGTTGAGATTATTTTTTTTTCGATAGAAAATTACTTTTAGACACAGCCAGTTAGTCGACACCTTCAATAAATCTATTGCCATATAGTTTAATCCTTGGGTCTTTAGCTGCGTAGGTTCTGGCAACAGCCACGAAGTGGTCTTGGGATTGATCATCGACGATAATCATCTCCCAATCCTGAAAGCTCGACGCCAATACACTTTCTATACAAGCGGCTATGTATTTTTCGCGGTTGTAAACGGTGGTTAAAATTGAAACTATTGGTTGTGTCATATGCCTATTGGAAAAACGGTTTGATATCCGATGCTAATTTTTTCGTAAATAGATTAGCTCCATTCTTATAAAGATGGGTTGCATTATAAAAGTAGGATTTATCGAAAGAAATATCATGAGTGGAATAAACTAAATGAATTAAATTTGAGCTGATTGCATATTCTTGACTTTGTTTTACAATTTCATCTCTATTTTCAATAAATTTTTGCCCTTCTAAATATTCTGGTGTATAAACTAAGATTAAGTCAATGTTCTTTGCTTTACATTCGACAATAAAACATTCGAATAATAAAACCCAAATCTTTAATTATCTGGCGGTAATATGCGCAGACTGCGTGAGTTTGGAAACTAATGTTGTGCTTTACTAAAAACTTGGCTCATTCAATAGACCTTTCAAAGCTGTAAAGCTAATTAGGTTTAAATATTCCTTTCTATGTGTATCAAATTCCGAATATTCATGAAACATGCTAGTTCTATTCGTTGCCAAACCGATCGGTTGAGTCTTAGATAAAATTCCCACACCCGAATCCGAATCAATACAGCAAGAATAGATGTTTGAATTTGAACGCCATTTCAAGAAAGCTTTCCAAGTGGTTCCGTTCCAATAGCCTTCTGCTGGAGTAAACATAAAATTAAACGCTTCTCTCGCATGCCATTGAGTAGGAGGATTGCAATCATGTAATACCACGAATCCATCCTCCGCAATAAATTTCATTGAATTCTCTATGTCTCTATCCACTTGTTCTGCCAAATGCAGCCCATCAATAAAGATAACATCAAATTTTATAGTTGGTTCCAATACTTCACCCGCAGCAAGTTTTGAGAAAAACGCATCACTTGTCATTTTAAAATCTACAGGGTTTTCTTTATACTCGACACCTGGATCCACACTAAATTTTTTGGTAGCATTTATTTTATTGAAATTATCCCCAGGGTTTCTTACCCCAATTTCTAAATAAACAATATCGCGATTGAGTACCGAAATAAGATAATTCAATATGACAGTTCTGGTAGGTGTTTTTTCATATTCCAATCTGCTTTTTTCTTTTCCTTCAAGATAGAACTTACCATTCAGTAATTGCTTGCCCACAGAATAGTACTGTACATCTCTGATGTTTCTAAGTAAAAATTTTATATTCATTACGATTTGGTTGTTTTAATGATCCAATTAATGATGCTTGTTGAACTCTTTTAATCTCCATAATTTTTGTTTATTGACCTTTTTATGTGTCGCTTCAAAATCATAATGCTCAAAAGAATCTTTAAAAGTATAAGAGGTGTCCAAAAGCTTTTGTATCCCATTTAGTATTTCTTCATTCCTATTTGATAGATCTGCCATGCATTTCACTGGGACATGCAATTTTAACCTCAATTTACATTCCAGTTTCATATCATTATTACATGGATAATGACTACAGGATGGGAGTATATAATAAAAAGGCAGGTGCGCAATCATAGGTTCAGACCATCTGGTTCCTGACAAGGCAAGCCATGGGGTACCTACACAGGGAGCTAAAAACGCAAACCCAGTATGAGGCGAAATGAACACATTAGATAATTGAATAACTGCCAATTGATTTACTAACCCTATATCATAACAATTAATGGCTCCGGGAATGGATTTTATGAAGTTGTCTAGTTCCCTTTTAACTTGATCTGGAGGCTGATCTATTTTGGTATGAATCTTTGTAAGCCCTGTGATTAGAAAAACAGCATTTGGATACGTCTTTTTTATAGCCAATAAAATCTTTTTCCACGTTGATAAGGAGGGCCAAATGGTCTCATGGGATGCACCCTTCAAGACTATCGAGAATATTGGATGACCAGAAATTTTAGATTGCGCGCTTTTAAGGGCAGATTCTGGTAATTTCATTTGAAACTCACTATAAAGATCTTCTTTAATGGCTAGAACATCATTAGTGTTATCATCATTATAGCCACCCCAAACGTTTGGTTTGAGATAGTCCTGTAAAAACAGATTGCACCTTAACAAGGATTGCGGAAAATCGTTAGGTGTATATTTTAATCGCTTCGGAAATATAATATAATCATATAAACACTGAAGATTTTCCAATTTTTCAGTATTTTGATTATTCAAGGACACTTTTTCTACATTTATAGCATAGACAGTATCGATCCAGTCACAAAATTCACCAAGTTCAAAAACAGTTTGATCATTGACTAAGATATCTATTTTGTAGTTTGGATATGCTTTCCGAAAATTGGCTGCTACCTCCATAGCCTCAACAAAATGACCAACTGCAGGAAAATAAACCCAAACTATTAATAATTGTTTCTGCATTATATTCCTATAATTTAAGGATTAGTTTTAATGAATGCCTTTGGGTGTTTAAGACGCAGATTGTGCGTACTTAAAGAAACGATCTTTCAGGCCTAGTAAAGGTTTTTCAAAATACCGATATGATAATTCAGCAATCACAATAGTAATGGCGCAATACAATGGAAACTTGATTATCCATGAATGATATTTAAGAACTTGTAATGCACCTAAATCTTCAAAATTTATCAAATTCCATACTGGATCAAAGACATAGGGTGTCACATAAAAAATAACTGGCACGTGATAGATGTACAGACCGTAAGAGATACGACCAATATAAAGTACTTTTTGATTGGTCAAAAGCTTCGACACCCATCTGGCATGATATGAATTATTTGCAGCCTTTAGCACCATAAAAAGGGATGAAAGCCCCATGAGTATGGGTTGCATAAATAATAATGAAACCATTAAAATAAAATACATAACATACTCTAAATATCTATTTGTCAAAATATCAATAAGCCATGCTTTTCGAGACATGAACATTATTGATCCTAACGCTCCCAGACCCAAAGACCCCATTCTTGCTGGCAAACCTGTATAATTATAAGAGCTCAAAGAGGGAATAATACTAAAATAAATTTGAAGATACCCAAAACTTATCATCAAGAGAACCACAGCCATCAGGGTTTTTTCTTTGTACCTCAAACCGATTACTATAAAAGGCCAGAAAAAATAAAACTGTTCCTCTACACTCAAAGACCAAAAATGACCCACAGGATTAGGTGTGTCTATAAAAGGATATTGATAATTAAATGTATAGGTCGCTAAATATATTATATTGTCTTTAACTATTTCGTTACCAAGCAATATCAACAGAATCAAGACAAAATAATACAAGGGAAAGATTCGCAAGGATCGTCTCGCTAAGAATTTATAATACAAGGTTTTAAAATTGCCTTTAGATTTTAATAGAATGGTAGTTATGAGAAAGCCACTGATAACAAAAAACAAGTCCACTCCAAAATAACCCCAATCAATATAAGTACTAAAAATAGAAGCGATGTGATGGACCATCACCGCCAGAATAGCGATGAATCGAAGCCCATCAATTTTTTCAAAATATTTCAATTTTCAATTCGTTTTAATACTGCATTTTTCAAGACCAACTAATCATGTCCTTCTTGATATTAAGAAAACATTTAGAGACAGAGCTATTTCTCATTATTCAATTAATAATAGTTTTTTATCGGTTAATTGAAACAATTATGATACTCGTCCATAATAAAACCTTACGGTTGAAATCATTTTCTTCTGTGGATAGCTTTCTGCCTATCGAATAATCAACAAGCGTACTAAAAAAGATCAAAGATAAAAATCGCCAATCCCACCACCCATAAAATACATAACTAGCAACTACTATTAAGGCATTTTGAAGTTTTAAGTGACGCTGAGTTACAGACCAATATAGAATAAATACAATAGGTAGGAAAACAGCGAAATCTAGTGAGTTAAAGAGCACAAAAACCTAATTAACGTATTTGGGTCTAAATAAAGAAACACAATCATTAACTTGTTCATCAGTCAAACTAATTGATAGTATGGATTGTAGTTTTATCACTAATCGTAAAACGTCTTCTTGTTGCACCAATTTAGAATAATTAATTTCTATGGCTCTTTTTGAAATATTGCTATGTTTCCATAATCCTAGCCGTTTATTATATGCCTTAAAAAAAGAGTCCCTATTTCTGCCACCAATAAATTTGTTATTACTTGTATAAACAGCTTCAGGATCTCTATAAACATGGATCCAAAAAGCCTCTGGAAAAACCTCTGAAATCGAATCTGCAAACAATGAAAATTTATTGTATTTTAACAATTCAATATTTCCATTATCAACAATGCTTTTAATTTTTAATTTCACCTCTTTAGGTAAATTCAGTGATGCTTCTGGCAAGTTATTCTCAAAATTAAATTCGGAATTTTCTATAAATTTATCCAAATTGTTTTGAAAAGGAACACACTCAAAGTAACCATCAGGATTACTTTGATTTGCATTTAATAACCAAACATACGGCCCTGCGTAAAAGCCCATTTTATGAATTAGGTTAGTGATAAAGCTAGTACCAGAACGAGGTTCACCATAAACTAAAACTAATCTTTTAGATTTCCTCAATCGCATTGTTCTTAGTAACCACTCCGCAGTTAATACGAGATTATAGCATTGTCTAGGAAAATATTTATTTAAATAATAATGAATAATATATATTTTATGTTGCAAATACAGCATTTCTTATTTAATCGATATGGATTTAACAAATAACAACTATTAGATTGAAATATTCAGAACTTTAACAAGACTAGTTGCACCTTAGCAATTAGCCTATAAATGATTGTAATCCGGTCTCAAATATTGATATATTGAACTTGATCATTGTAATACGTTTTTAAAAGACTTATTCTCCAAATACATAATTTCCATACTCAATTTCTTCAGAGAAACTATTTCTTACAATCTCTATTAATTCTTGGTCATAATAATGGGTGTATTCGCCTCTTTGTGACTTGTTTCTGTGAGGTAATTCCTCAAATGGAATATCAATCATTGCACAAACCTTTTTAAAATCATCATTTAAGTGTTCAAATCTTGTGAGAAAATCTAGATCTGCACCAATGGGTTTTTTATTTGTTCGGATATTAAGTTTACGCTTAACTTTATCAAAAATGGACTCAGTAGTAACATAGGTTCTAATGCTTGGAATGGTCAAAATAAAGTCTTTGAAACCATTTTTATTGTATACAATTTTCCCGCGATGTGGTGAGAAATAAAACGAAATACACATATCCCAAGGATTGCGTATTGTCGAAAACTTAAATAACTTTTTATATAATTGATATTCCAGTTACTGTTTGTAGTGTTCCAAACTTGAGTGTTTTATGGTATTATACCTAGTATTCCTAACCTCAAATCTTTCTACCCCGTCTTGATGTTTACCTAAAGTAACTATTATATCATAAGAATAGTTAAATAGTATATTTTGTATAGAATTACCACCTGTTTTTGGGATATGTATGAACAGAAAATTATTTGAAATTGAAAGCATGTTTTATCTAAATTTATCTTAAATAAAAGAATTAGGAATGAATGCTACCTACACTGTTGACGAAATAAAATAGCTATCTCAAATTAATTTTTATCAATCGACTAGCACCCCTAATTTTCCGTATATAGTAATACGGTTTATGCCAAAATTTAGATGCCTTGTTAGGCAACCCATCGTAACACTGCTCAATAAACTGTTTTAGTTTATTGGCTATAAATTCATCTTTTAAATACTCTGGAACTTCATTATTTCTAAAAAAAGGTGCGTTTAAATATTGCATTTGCAGACTTACCGAAGTATCTACTTTTTTAACATGCTCAATGGCCTCTTCAAAACTGTTGAAGTCTCGTACATTAATGAAACAATCAGGATTTATATCCTTTGTAATTTCTGGATCTCCCCAATAAATGGGAATACATCCTTCAACCCATGGTTCTGCAATTTTTTTAGTAGTATAGCCAGGATATGAAGAGTTTTCAAATGCTATATTGAAAAGATATTTACTAATAAATACTCTCTTATTGTCTATTGGACCACCAACATTGTTCGCATACTTTCCACCCGAAGCAACCTGCTTATATTTTGATAAATGATGAAAGAAAGTGACGCGCTCTTCAGATTCACGTGAATTACTGACTACAAATGAGCAAAACCCTTGCTTGTTCTTTAATAGCTTCGTTGCATCTCTAGGCATGGTAAGTGTCTCACTATTAAAATAGACAGAATACAATGGCAATCTTAAATGCTTTAGATTTAAATTATAATCAAAAGAAACCGCAAAATCACAAAATCTAAAATCAGATCTAATATTCTCAGCTGTATAAAAAATACGGGGGCAATTATATTTCAAAAATTCAGTACCATAACAAGAGTATATGATGATGTCAGGGGATTCAGATAATTCCAAATCAAAATATTTTATTAAATATTTATATAGACAATGACCATTCCAAACGAACCCAGCATAGAAATCTGTAAATTTTATTTTTAGTATTGCTTTCATTATAATAATCTATAGATAGTTTTAAGACTAATAGATTTACTTAAGATCTTTTTTATAAACCCTAATTTTTGAACCACAGTTAGTTTGACTTCCATTTTACTATACGATAACAACCAAAATTCCGTCTGTTTTACATTTCTAATTTTACCATACTTATTTTTTATACTAGTCAGTATATAGGTATCAATAATGTCACAAACTAATTGGTGTGTATTAAAAGCGGAACCATCATTAAATGTTAAGTGGGTGGCATTGCCACTGTGCGAGCGGTATTCGGCCAAAACCTTATTAGAAACTGCAATAGGGAAATAATTAGCAATGCGAGTCCACATTTCCCAATCTTCCATACAAATAAGACGCTTATCAAAACCTCCAAGCTCTTCATATACCTGACGCTTTACCACCATGGAAGGCGTTTGTATATACTGTTGCGTATATAATTTAGATGCCATATCCGTTACGATTCCTTCTGAATTATCAATCATACCTGTCATACCAGTCCACCTGCTTAGCTCATCGATGTATATAGTTCTGCAAAAAGCAGCTTTAGCATCTTGATAGGTATTAAATATCCGCTCCATCTCTTTGTAGAATCCTAGTCTAACCTTATCATCGCCATGCAGTTGATGAATCAATAGCCCTTTTGATATTATTAAACCTACTTCATAATTTTTAACTTTACCCACATTGGTTGGCTGCTTTAAAAATTGCACTCTACCTCTACCAAAAGAATTGACCACGCTTTCGGGATCATCCTCGGTTGAGTAATCATCAATGACTATAATTTCCATATGCTCCGGACCAGCATCCTGAGCTAAAACAGAGAGTAAAGTTTCTTTAAGATAAGCTGCACAGTTGTAGGTTGGAATAAGTACCGACCATAATGGGCGTTTTACAACAGCATCAACTGGTGGTATTACGATATGATAATCATCTTGAAATAAGGAATTCATTACTTGTAATCTATTAACGGCATTTATTTATTGGAAATAACCTCAAATATTTTTCTTATAATTCTAACCGAAAGCCATCTTTTTATTTTTTTTATATCGTATCGATAACTGCCTAGTTTATGAGACTGTGTACCATTAAGAAGCAGTGTTTTCCATAATCCATATATGTTGTGTGGATATAAGTATCTGTAAGGTGGCTGAATCTTATACGTATTATCAGCTTCCGTATAGACGCTATCTCTTAGCCTTCTATGCAAGTGATAGGCTTTGATACTAAACGCTGGATTTAATACTTCGTAGCCTGCCTCCTGCAATTCATGCAAAAAACGATTGTCACAGCGAGGCACACCCAAAGGAAAATCAACTTTTAATTCCTTTTGAATAGGCCCTTTGAATATCCATACATCTTGGCTATCATTATGATTGTATAGCAATGGTTTATTAGATTTAGTAGTATCCCATCGTGATAATGCAAAACAGGTGTTTTGATCTAAAACATGTTCTAATACCGCAATATGTTTGTCAAAAAAAATATCCGTATTGGCGATAATGTGTATATCATCTTGATTTGAGTTCTTTTTAATGAAATCGATAAAATCCTTGTAGGTAGGTCGTTTAAAAATAGGAATATTCTTTAGTTTGCTTTGATGTAAATATGCTACGGATGCTCCTTCATTTAAAACAGTTACAGATGCTATTGAAGGATTATTTAAATTGTTTTGAATACACGACAACAACTCATTCTTACGGACTTCGTTTTTTTCGTTGTAAAAAGTGGTGTACAGATTTATTCTACTCATTAATTTAATCTTTACTACTACTTTCTATTAGTTGCATAAAACGTTCCAATTGAATATCTGATGTATAGGATTTATGAAATAAATTAAAGGCATGGTCTCCCATTTCAGTGGTAATTGGTCTATTCTCAATTAAAAATTTCAATCTATTTGCCAGTTCTGTGGTGTTCTTTACAACGAAACCTGTTTTATCTTTAACTATTAATTCTGGCAGTGCCGCATTATCAAAAACTATGGCGGGAGTGCCGCAAGCATAGCCTTCTAGTATAGTTTGACCAAACGTTTCTTCATATGAGGTAGAAATTACCACATCTGCAGCTGAGAAAATAATACTTTTAAAGATTGGACTCCAAACGTTTCCAATATGTTTAAAGTTAATTGCATTTCCATTGTTGGGAACATCAGATCCTAACGTAAGCACCTCACAATTCTCTTTAAGCTCTGGTTCTTTTTCGAATGTAGCGTATAATCTATCCATACCTTTTAATTTTGAAGTGATAGATGCTGAAGCAATCAAAACCAGAAAACCATGAGCCTCCAGACCAAGAGCTTTTTTTGCAGTGAGCTTATCGATTTTGGACAACTCATTTTTTGGAATTCCCAATGGAATAGAATGGAAAAATTTATCGCTTTTTATACCAGAGGCTTTTAATTTTTGGTATGTGAAATCACTATTGCCAATAAAATTTAAAGATTTTCCAGTTGCCAAAAACCCTCGTTTTTGACGTTTTATTTTTTGTTCTAGAATATCAATAGGGTGCATTTTGAAACGTTCAGAATCGAATAAGGTATGGAATCCGCCCAAAATACATGAGAAGTCGTGTGCATACCAAAAAAATTTTTTTTTCTTTGATAAGTTCTTAAAGAACGTTGAGTAATCTAAAAAGCCTGCTACCCAATGTATAATAACAACGTCGGCTTCTTTAAACAGTAGATGTTCCTGAATTTTATAATCTGTTTTAGGGAATGAAAACATCTCCGGTTCTATAGTGTCGTAAATTTCATTAGTGCGCTTAAAGTTTTTCTCTGTTACTGTGATTGGAAAACCAATATTTGTCAAAATTCTATTATAGAATCTTGGATAGAATTTAGGGTACTTTTGCACATGATCAATATTTGATGTTTTATTGAGACATAAAAAATTACTCGTTAGACTTGCGTCAAGCATAGCAGTATGCAAACGTAAGGCGGCAATTCCAGCCCCGCCAGTATCGCTTGTACTTAAATGTAAAATATTCACTTCAACATATTTTTTAAACTCAAAATGAGTTGGTATCTGGATTTTACATAATTAGATTTCAATCGTCTTGAAAATGAGGAGTCTCTACCATAGATGTAAAAATACTGCAAATACAGTTTACCTAAATTGGATTCTTTTAAAGGAATTAAACAAATTTGGATATTCTGTTCAAAATTAAAATCATCTACTACATTTTGATCATCGCAATTTTCTCCAGAACCATCTAATCCTATATTACTAGATAATGAGACTTTTGGGTAAAGGCAAAGTCCCTCGTTTAAGAATACAGACGCAAACCATTTAATTGCCCAAGTTTTAATGGAACCGTTAATATTTTCTTCCAACTGCGTATGGAAATCTAACACGCCTTCAAGGTTAAACTCATAAAGTGCTTTAGGATCCTTAATTTGATTATAGAGATATTGAGCGTCCCAGTTCGCCATATCCCAAGAAGTCTTCCAAGTACCCCAGCCCCAGCAACTCATAAATCTGGAAAAAAATGTTTCCGGCAGGGAAATATTATTTTTAGTTGTTGGAAGATAAGAGCCAATATGCATTACCTTACTTTCGTTTTCATATAGATTGAGACCTTTATTCATATATCTCAAAAATGCAACAGAAGTGACGATGTCATCTTCGAGCACAATTATTTTTCCGTATTTATTTATAATTTTTGTAACTCCTGATACAATAGATTCTGCCAGACCTTTATTAGTCTCAGACTCATAAATAGTCACGTTTTTGCACCATTTTTGTTCTCTAATGACTGATCTTACCTTGTTAATTGTCTCTTTTGTCTTTGAATCTGCATTAGGTTTAGGTCCATCACAATAAATAAATAATTCAGATTGTGATGCTAGGTCGTTTTTCATTAAAGCCTCTAGCGTTTTGATGGTATGATCTGGCCGATTGTATACGAATAAAACAACGGGTGCTAGCATCATCTTGCCTGTGCCCTTTGCATTGCGTCAAAGTATTGTTGAGCAATTTTAGGAACATTCCATTCTTCCATAGCTATGTTTTTGTTTTTAAGACCTAGATTTTCACTTTTTAATTTAAAAGCTTGAGCCATGGCATCTTGTATACTTTGATCATTACCCACTGTAAAAGTAGGGTTACCAGTTTCTTTGAGTATTTCGCCTATATCAGCAGTTTCTTTTCCTACTACCACCAAACCAAAAGTACAGCCCAGTGTAATATTCCCAGAGTTTAATTCATTAGTGCGTGGTATAAAAAGAACATCTGCAGCATTGAGGTAATAATGTGCCTCTTCCTCTTTAATAAACCCCAAATTAATGCGGAAATTTTTATTTTGTTTAGCGAACCATTGTTCCAACTTCCAGACCCACTCGCGCAGTCTAATATAACTTATTTTTCTACGTTGGATTTTCCAACCTGGGGCCAACACTACTTTATTTTTACTCGGTAAGGTGTGAAATGCTTTTTTTATCCATTCTTTTTCGTTCTCCTTTATACTACCAAAAACCAAAAGAACACTTGCATCTTTATCTATGTCTAATTTCAAACGTGCTTCTTCTGGAGTAGAAAGATTGGGCAATGATTCATAATTATGATGTGGAATCACAACATGATTAATATGCACTAAATCTGGATAAAAATCTTTAAACTGTTGAATGCTATATTGCGCAAAATGCACAACTGTTTTACAATACGAGGCGACAACTTGATATAGCTTTAAGAATTCCTTATCATGCCGCGCATGAGGATACTGCACATGGCGTGTATAAACTATTGTTGCGTTTTTTGACCAAAATTCTAAACAAGCTATGGTTTTATCCCAAAGTTGGCTCGGTATAGGTTCTGTTTTATATAGATAGGATTCGAGTTCAAAAGACAAATATTCGGGCCAATGAATATGGATAATATCGAAATCATTTTTCATAGCCCAAAACTCATCACAATCCCATGTGACATCGGCATGCTGTTCTAGACCTTCTTTAAGATCTACTACAAAACGGTTACCTGGTGTAGGTATATTAGCGAATAAAATTTTTAGTCGTTTTTCTGCCATGACTACTTTAAGTTTCCCTCTTTTTTTTCTCTCTCCTTTACTGCATCATAAACGCGCTTCATCCCTTCATTAATTGTGATTTTTGGTTCCCAACCCAAATTTTCTTTGACCCATGTCATATCACAGTACCGACTATACACCCCGACCGGTTTATCTAATAATGGTTTGATTTCTGGATTATAGCCTGCAAAATCGCAGAAAATGCCAATCAAATCTCTAAAAGAAGTTAAAACACCCTGTCCGATATTGATCGCTGTACCATCGTGAATTTTTTCCATAGCCACTTCTATGCAATCTAACACATCATCAATATGCACAAAATCTCTACCTTGATGACCAGTGCCCCACACTTCAAAGGGGTCTTCCCTATGAACAGCCCGCCTGGCAATGGCCGGCGTAGGATAGGAATAGTCTTGGTCTTCGCCATAGCCAGAGAAGGGCCTGATGCATGCGATACTAATACCATAATGCTTGGCGGTAATTTTCGCCAAAAACTCCCCAGTTAATTTGGTCCAGCCATAAGTCATATCGGGCTGCCCCATATTGTTAAAATCAATATCAGACTCTTTCAATTGGATGGCATTGGCTTCCGTCTGTAGACTAACGGGGTAGGCAGCACTGGAGCTTGGATACAATACACGATCTGGTTTATGGCGGCTGATCCAATAGAAAAATTCAGCATCTATAGACAAATCCAATGCAACCTGAATAGGGTCACCATCTATCATGGCACGACCTCCTACAATCGCTGCAAAATGATACACATCAGAAAAATGATCTATATTCAAATTCAGGTCAGTTTTCAGATATTCTGGATTGGTCACTAATTTATTTAAAGTGACCCTAAAGTCTTCTTCTATAAAGAGCAATCGCTCATCCTTTCCATATATTTCAAGATTTTTTATTGTTTTCTTTAGAGGTATGTTTAGCCAAGCCGAAGGATGCTTACCTACAGAAAGATTATCTATAAAAAGGATACGGTCAGAGGTACTATTGTATAATCTATTTACCATATTTCGCCCGACGAAACCGCAACCTCCTGAAATTAAATGTGTTTTCATTAAATAATTATTGTTATTAATTTTATAATATTTTCATTTCATAGCTGAATAGCTTGAAATCTTCATGATATACAGAATTGATAATATCGATATCTTCTTTTGTATAATTAATCTCAACTTTTAAATCTCTTGTTTGATTGATTCTGACTCCCAAATTAATTTTTAGTTCGTTTTCTAAAAAATTCAAATCTGATTTATGCTCCATTTTCAAAATTCTTTCCATTTTCAATTTAAGATCTTTCTTCATAAAACGATATTTCAATAAATTCGATTGTGGTGTTAAGTGAGCTTCTATTAAATTGATTTTTGGCAATAAACTGACCACTTCAGAAAATGTTACGGCCAATAGTTTAACCTTTAAACTAGGATCATTTTTATCAGCTTTATGACCTAAAGATTCCAAAACCAATAATTGACCGAATTGCCAATCTGATCTAGTTTCATCATTTTCATTTGGATGTGCATAAAACTTATCCCTATAAAAAGATTCCAAGCGCTTGTAAGGATCACGAACAATAAAATAAAATTTGTATCTAGAAACTTTTAAGTACGAGCTATAAAAATTAAATTTCATTACATTCTTAACATCTGCAGGTTCAAGATTAGTCGCAGCCCTTAAGGTGCTGGACATCACTTTAAAATTTACAGAAAGAATATAATTAAGTTTTTGGTTTACAAAGTGCCTTCTATGGGATGAAAAACTGAATTTAAACTTATATTTTTCGTAATTTATAAAACGCTTTATATAACTATTAAATGCAATCATGGAGTTTTATTTTAGATTACTGATAATTATATTTTTAGATGAAAACATATTCAAAACGAACTGATTATTAACTTATGTTTCCTAAAAGATTAGTATTACGAATTTAATTAGATCCATTACAATATGGTTATTTACTAAAGTAGGTTTTTGTCATTTTTATTTTCGTTATTTATATGTAAAACTTCGTCAAATGACTTTTAGCTACTTTTTTCAAACCTTTACACCCGTTTTTCGCGCTGATGCAATCAAATCATCCAGAATAGAAATATGACGTTCAATATTATAATTTTCCTTTATATGTAAACGTCCTGCCGTGCCCAATTCTCGACATCTCGATCTATTATTGAACAATTCTACAATAGCGTCTGTCATGCCTTTTAAATCATATTCATCAACCAATACACCTGTTTTACCATCCAAAACTGCCTGTGGAATGCCCGCATGACGTGTTGAAACAATCGGAAGTCCTGCAGCACTGGCTTCCAGAATAGTGTTTGGCGTCCCTTCAGCATCACCATAGCTTGGCTGTACGGAATGTTGCACAAACATACAAGCCTCTTTGAAATAGGGAAGTAAGGCATCATGATTGATACCACCCGTAAATTTGACGCAATCCTCGATTTTCCAAGCTTTGACTAATGCTTTACATGTTTCTAACAATTCCCCCTGTCCTACCATAATCAGTTTTGCATTGGGACAGTTCGGTAGTGCATTTTTAAAAGCATTTAATAAAACAGTAGGTGCCTTGATATCTGTAAATCGGCCGATATTTAAAATCGTATCACCATAACTAGAATGGATATCATAGAAAAAGGGTCGAGGACCGTATGGGTTATACATGATTTTCTCTTTTGGAGCGCCTAATTCTAGCAACCTTTTTGTCATAAAGTTAGATACACTAACGATTTTATGCGCATAATCAAACATTTTTATATAATCTGATTTGCACTTCGTGTCTAATAAGGTATCTCTATGCGCATCATGACCGTGAAAATGGACAACCAGAGGAATACCCAACTTTTTAGCATGTGGCGCTATCGCAGCACCATAAAAACCAAATTCAGCTAATATAACATCTACCTGATGTTCTATAAAAAATCCGGCAAGTGCATCATTCTTTCCTTCAAACGTCTGTTGCCATAACGTTACATTTTTATAATATAACCACTGAGGTAACAGCTTTTTAAGTTTTAACTGCCAGGGCTGTTTACTATAAAAAAGTACCAGTGAACGATTATTGAATTGTAAATCATAAGTTGGTCCATGTAAAATAACTTTTTCGCCTTTGATAAGTTCCTCATGAGCTTTTATAAAGGAGCCACTGAAGTCACTTATACCTGCTTGAATGATACAAATTTTCATTTTTGACTTTTTATAGGATTTAAAACAATTCTTTTATAAGCACCCAGTTTGATTCTTGCTTTGACATAAAAGGTTTTCAATAATTGCGCAATCAAATACGGTTCTTTAGGTTTTCGCCGATCAGCACGTGCCAATTCTTTGTGGACCGGTGGCAATTCCATATGCTTTGGAATGATGATTTGGGTCTGTTGCCGTTGAGGAATTTGATTTAGAAATCTAACCCAATTCTCATGACTTTTTTCAATTCTAAAATGGTTCGAGATATAGTTTTTTGCGTTTATGGACATCTGATTCCACAGTATTTTATCTTTTGAAAGTAGCTTGATAGTTTCTATAAAATGTGTATCCCTATCATTTACTATAAAGCCAGTAACACCGTTCTCTATTTGCTCTGATATGCCACTATTCATATGGAGACATACTGGTACAACCCCACAAGCCATTGCTTCTAGAATAGCAATGGGCAACCCTTCAAAGTCTGATAACAATACAATGACGTGTGCCTGTAACAGCGCCTCCTGTATTTTATCAACAGGAACTGAACCCGCCATTGTTACGGGTACAGTATTTCCATGGCTGGCTAAAATTTTTTCAACGTTGCTTCGGTCTGGTCCATCGCCATAAAAAATAGCTTCCACATTTGACAATTGAGATACCATTTTACAGAAAGCCGTAGCAACTTCGGTGATTCGTTTCTGTTCTTCAGCCAGCCGACCGACGTACACCACTCTTAGTTTTTCTGCATCAAAATGAGATTTAGAGTCTGGAATTGAAACCCCATACGGGATTTTTTTTATAATGCGTCCATCATCTTTTGAATCAGGCTGAAGCTGTTGCTCTAATTCATCTGATACACACACCATACCATCAAGTTTGAATTTTTTAGAACCTTCTAAAAATTCAGCTTGAAGCGCATGATAAAACGGATCGTCTGAGTGAGACATGCCTATCGTGTACATACCTGCTTCCTGTGCCCATCTAGCGGCATAGTAACCTGCAACCACGAGATTTGGCAGAAAAATATCTGGTTTTATATCCTTCAAACAGGACAGAATCCACTGAATATTATCTTGAGTAGAAGGTAGGTAGGGTGTAGTTTTACAAGAAATTCCAGAAGATTTCAAATGTTTATATAATGGCCCCGTATCACTAACATGAAACATGATAAGACAAGTAACATCAAAACCATTCTTTTTTAAGAATGGTAAGAGATGCATCAGCCATGTGACTGGTCCGCCAATGCTCTCAGGTTTGTCGTAAGCACAAAAAACTAGCTTTTTCACAATAATTCGCTATAGATTTGATCAACCTGTTTTATGACAACACGCCAGTCGTATTCTTCTAGAACTCTTTGACGCGCTTTTAGACCAATAGTTGAATCATTTAATGCTTCTAGCGTTTTACTTTTTAAATCCTCTAGATTACCTAATTCATAATAGTAGCCATAGTTACCATTGTCAATGGCCTCCATGCTACCCGGCTCATTAGATACTACCACTGGTTTTTTATGAGCCATTCCTTCTAAAACTAGCGTAGGTAACCCTTCCCTTTTTGCAGTACTGACCAGAACGGTGCAAGCCGCAATAGCGTTTTGAACCTCCGCTTGGGACATAGCCCCCAGAATAGTTAAATTTTCGGGTGGGGTAACATCGTATTCTTCAATAAAAAGTTCACGCGTTAGACTACTGCCGATGATGACAAAATTTTTCTCAGGCATTACAATCGCCAATTGAACAAATTCTCTTGGGTTTTTAACTGGGTCATGACGACTTACGTTTAAAATAAAATCCTTGATGCCATGTTTTTTTATAAATACTTCTGCATTGGCAGCATCACATTGTACCACATTGACACCATTTGGAATGTAAATAGTATCAATATTAAAGGTTTCCATATAAATCTTTTGTTGCCATTTCGAGACCGATATTTTTACATCGGCCTTGGAGGCAACTTCAATAAAAACACGATTGAATTCTTGTTGCCAATCTAAAAATTCTCCGTGAGAATATTCAGGGGAATAATGGGCATGATAAGTGTGAATCCATTTAATAGTATGATTATTTGTTTTTTGTTTAGCACACCATTCAATAAACCAAGGATAAACATGCGAATGAATAACTGATTTTGAAGTAATTTGAATTTTATCCAAATACTCATTTTTGAAATTATGTGTATTTATTAGATTGAGAATTGAATCTGATGGTATTAATTCCGTTTTTAATTCCGAGTATTTTGAAATAGCATGTATATGGAAATCAACACCATTTGGCCAAGATACGTTCGCTCCAATCAATACCTGATTATTATTTACATTTATAGAATTTATCCATTTATAAATAATAATCCGCTCTTGAAACTGCTTTATTTTAAATTTAAACGTATTAAGATAAAATTTAAAATAATAAACAAAAGAGGATAATTTTGGTATCCTAAATTTCATATATAAAGGTTATTATCAAGGATAAAAGGTTTTGACTCGCTTTTCTAAAAACTATTTTATGGCATGAAAATTCAAATACTTCAATTTTTTCTCTTCAAATTCAAATTTGAAATCGAAAAAATCAATATCTTCTTTATATAAATTTTCTACTAATTTTCTATTCTTTCTACTATAATAGTAACTGTAATGTTTTACTTGATGGGTACCAATATTTTCCTTTTTATCAAAAAAGGATGGATCGAGTTCCAAATCATTAATGACTTTTAAAAACCCCTGCTTGATGTCGTCAAACGCAATTTCGCTGTCATAAGTGATTCTTGCATTGTTCACAAAAAAATATTCTTTTTGTAATTTTAAATGATCGCCATCGCCAAAAATATTAAACTCATAATTTTCGTTCCTTTTGGAAGCATTACAAAAGGCTTGGGTAACTTTCAATATTTGTTTTGCTTCTATAACCAATCTTCCAGCAAAAATAATCTTGAAATCTTTCAGAATCCGTTGTTTAACATTCACTGAAAACATAGGAGTACCGCATGGTATAACTATCGAGTCCGAGGAGCCATTTGGACCTATAATTAAGCCGTCAATATACCTTGAAACGGACACAACCTTCGTCAATCGATCCTGTTCTGTTCCAGTAATAAATTTATCAATTACACCTTTATAGAATGTATCATTAGAATGTAAAACGCCAATAACAGGTATATTAAAAGGTTTTACAAACCGTGCCGCATAATAAGCTGGTATTACCAAATTTGCTATTAACACCGTGATTTTATTGCTTTTTATGATCTTGAGAATTTCCTTGGCTTGATCATCAACATAAGGAAAGTCATCTTTATTAATAGTTACTAAAGGCAATTGTTTTGCTCTGAAATGTGAGAGCGTTGGTCACTTATCCTCTTCACCATTATATATAAAAAGAGTTGTGACGTCCAAACCATAAGTATTTCTCAATTCAGGAACCTGTCTTTGAATCCAGGTATTTGGACCTGATGCTATATGCCCTGGTCTGTCGTAGGCTCAGAAAATAATTTTCATCCCTTCTGAATCATTTTAGTTGTTATCAAATCTAAATGTGCCTTTGCCATTTTTTCTGGAGAAAATTCTTCTAATATGCGTTTTAAATTATATTTCCCAATGGTTTCAATCAACTCCGGCTGCACGTATAAATTCATGATTTTATCAGCCATATCCTTTGGGTTATTGGGTTCTGACAAACATGCATCTGCGTAATTATCTCCTATCGCTTGACGTATTCCGCTGATGTTGGTGCCAACAACTGCCTTACCACGCTCCATACATTCCAAAACACCATTGGGACAACCTTCGAGATTGGAACTGAATACTGAAAATTGGCTCTGCTCAATCAATGGCTGCACTGGGTTTAGATTACTCACAAAAGCCAAGTGTTCGCTCAACTTCAAATCGAACGCCAGCAATCGCAATTCGTCATAAACATTATCTTTTCGCCCTGCCAACATTAAAAACGGCAAAATCCTATTATTCTTTTTGCAGACATCAATGACCAGCTTCCATGCCTTGATAAGTGTTGCATGGTCTTTACGATCAGTGATGTTAGCAATCATTGAAATTAGGGGTCGCTCGCGAGCTATGTCAAATTCTTCATGCCAATCTCGAATTTCAAATTTTGACTCATAAGGAATGATGCCATTATTGATCACGTGGATCTGATTATCGTTCAGATCATAAGTTCGCATTAAAGCATCTTTGCCTTCGAAAGAATTGGAGACTATGGCAGAGACTTTATTGATCAATTTTTTCTCCAAAGACGTACCATACAACTGACGCCCTTCTTCGCGTTGGTTCCAAAAGGCAAATTTGGCACCTGTATATTTCCATATTTGAGCAACTATCTTGTTGGACTCGGCAACATAGGGAATCAATACATCGGGCTTGAGCGTTTTCATAAATTGGATCAATTTCCAGTATTGAAATACTTTTTTGACCTTTGATACTTTATGGTTAAAGGGAAAAAAATAAGTATTGAAGCCCTCCGCTTGTAAGTGAGTTTTGAATTCCACACCATCTTGAAATGCAATAAAACTAACATGAGCACTAAAATTATCTCTAATATAAGTTGCCAAAATTAGAGATTGTCTCTCAGCTCCACCAAATGAATTCAGAGTATTAACCACGAATAAAAAACGTTTATTTTTTAATTGCAAAAACATATAAAATCAATTTAATCGATTTTATTTAATTGATTAAACCATTCATCCAATACAAGAAGTAACCAAGTTTCATATCCTTTTCTTTCATTCAGGATTAGATCAAGCATACTTTTTTCAAATAATTTCAAAAGAATTCCAGAGGGATTTTTAAAACGTGCTTCAATATTTATAAAATTATTTCCTTCAAAAAGCCATTTTTCTAAAGGAATTTCAAACCCTTGTTTTTCCCGATATATAAAGTTTGAATCAAAATCAGATTCTAGTAACTTTTTCAGGATAGTTTTACCAACCAATTTATTTCCTCTTTTTTCAAAAAGTAAATCAGGAGAAATACTAGCTGCCATTTCAAAAATCTTAACATCAGTAAACGGTGTCCGTACTTCTAAGCTGTTCATCATACTAGCTATATCAACTTTAGTTAAAATATCACTTGACATAAAAACCATGGCATCGAAATATTGAGAACGACTAACTTCACTGATCTCCCGAAATCTAGAACCGTAATTGTATTCCAATTCATTTGGCAAATTTAAAAGAAACTTATATTCAGGTTTCCAAAGATTTTGCCTTTGATTAGACCCTATTCTAGTCCTATATCTAAGATAATTATTAAGATCATCAGAAGCACGTTGTAATTTAGGGTACCTATTTGAGTTTACTTTGTTAAGTATAGGATAGTATTTTTCTATAGATGGATTATTAAAGTAAGGTTTATTATTTTTTATGTAGTCTATCCATTTGGGATAATGACTATATCCCGCAAATGCTTCATCTGCACCATCTCCCGAGAGGACCATTTTAACATCCTGAGAAGCAATATTACTTACATAATAAGTCGGAATGCTGGAAAAATCACCAAATGGCTCGCCATAGTGCTTTACAATTTTAGGGAGAAGCTCAAGAGCATTTCCCTCTAATGTTAAACTTGTGTGCTGAGTGTCATACTTTTTAGCTACTTGATCTGCCCAAGGCAATTCATTAACTGAGCTATCCTTAAATCCTATTGAAAATGTTTTTATACCTTTACCTAATATCTCAGTCATATATTTAACAACAAGAGTAGAATCTATCCCTCCAGATAAAAATGCTCCAAAGTCTACATCAGAAATAGTATGCAACTTAATTGATTCTTTTAGTCCTTGCTCAACAGTTTTCATCAAGCCTTTGCTTTTCTTCAAAGAGGATTTAAATTTTAAATCCCAGTATTTTTTGATTGATTTTATGTTACCATCAAACCCTACCACCATAAAATGACCTGGTAATAGCTTACTGACTTTTCTAAAGATTGTTCTGGGTGCAGGTATATATTGGTAAGTTAAGTACTGATCAATTGCATAGTAATCAATTTCTTTATTAAAATCCGGCAATTTAGTCAATGAATTAATTTCTGATGAAAAACCAAAATATTGATGATCCTGATAATACACCAAAGGCTTAATTCCTAATTGATCTCTCGCAATAAAGATTTCATTTTTCAAAAGATTGATAATGGAGAACGCAAACATTCCTCTAAAGTGATTTACACAAGAATTCCCGTAATATTGATAAGATTTCAAAATAACCTCAGTATCGGAGTTCGTATTAAACTTTATTCCTTTCTTAATTAAAGTCTTTCGTAGATCTAGAAAATTATAAAGCTCTCCATTATAACTAATAATCAAATTACCATCGTCATTCTTCATTGGTTGCTGACCTGATGATAAATCAATTATAGATAATCTCTTATGTCCTAATCCTATATTCTTAAAATAAAAATGACCTTCCTCATCAGGCCCCCTATGGTTTAAAGCGGAGTTCATAGCAGTCATAATACTTTTCGAACCAGGCTTAAAGTTTCTATCTATATATCCAGAAATACCACACATAGCAATAAATTGTAAAGCAGTCTAAAAGATTAAATCCACAAAGAAATACCTACTCCCATTTCTTTAATCTTAGAAATGATGGACTTTTCTAAATCAACATAATAATTCTTTTCAGAGCTATTAAAATAATCACTATGGAATTCAACGAAAATATGATTGATCTTGTTGATTGTGCCTCTCCTAATAATATCATCCAATACAACATATTCAGAAGATTCAATATCTAGCTTTACAATTATCACATCATACTCCTTGGATTTCAAATGTAAAAAATCACTAAATGAAAATCCTTCAACTTCAATAGATTTCTTTTCATCAACATTATACATGGTGCCATTATGGCTCTTAATTACAGATGCACCTGTAGAAGTTTCCCCCCTTTCATCTTCAACCAACCCATAAAATTTCAAAATAGAATTGTCAATCCACACTGCCTTCTGAAGTAAATTTATTTTACTATTGTTTCCATATTTCTCCACGATTGACTTAATGCAATATGGATTAGGCTCAATCAGAACAGCGTCAAAATCTTTTAATGGAAAATAATTCTTAAAAAACTCAAAGCCCTGTCCCAAATTAGTACCACAATCAATAAAGAGTTTTTTTCCTCTTTTAAATTTAAATTTGGCAGAGATTAATTCCAGATAGGCTCTTACTTTAAAGGAATCAATATTTTCGGGTTTAACAACAAGCATAAATTAAATTTTAAAGTAGTATCCAATTTGCTGGATATATAAAGTGAGCAGCACTTGGAGTGTCTAAAACCATATATACTTCCGCAATATTATCATGTCGGCAATAGCTAACACTCAAATCGGGAGCATTAATCATGACACTTACAGAATGCTTTCCATTGTTTAAAATAAGATTTGAGATTTCTAAGGAAACATTATGCAAATTGGACGAATTATTTTCTATCAAATATCCACACTTATTAGGAGCCATAATGTCTAGTACAGGTAACATTTCATGATTCCACACTACAAGTTGAATAGAAACTGTGGGAATGTGAGAATCAATCCTAACCTTTAAATTAAATATTATACTTTCCCCATGAATCACTTCAATTCTACCTCCCATGATTACCTTTTCCCTATCGGTAATCAATTCTATATGTTCAACTTGTGCCTCACCACTTCCCACTATACTCTGCTTACCGCTATCAAACATTTGATAATATTGCTCTACAGCTTGTCCTATATTAGCTGAAAATAATAAATTCTCGCCATGATCTAATAACATAACTTTATTACATACTCTATAAATCATCGGCATAGAATGCGAAACAAAGATTACTGCAGAATTCTTCATTAATTTGCTAATTGCATTCAAGCATTTAAATCTAAAACCAACGTCTCCTACTGCAAGAACCTCATCTATAATCAATATATCAGGCTCCATTTGTGCTGCAACAGCAAAACCTAAACGCACCTTCATCCCTGAGCTATAGTTTTGTACAGGCATATCTATAAATTCTCTTATCTCAGAGAAATCTATGATATCCTCAACCTTAGATTCAATCTCTTTTTTTGAAAACCCTAGAATTGCACCATTATTATAGATATTTTCGCGACCGGTAAGAATGGGATTAAAACCGGTTCCCAATTCAATTAAAGCCCCTACCCTGCCGCTTATCGTTATTTTTCCAGCGTCAGGATTAATCAAACCATTCAAGACCTTCAATAAAGTAGATTTACCAGCTCCATTATGGCCGATTAATCCGAGACACTCACCGCGCCTCAATTCGAAATTAATATCCTTCACCGCCCAAAATTCATGTTTTCTTAATGAAACCTCGTTTTGGCTCGATCCGACATTTGAAATCAAATCTTTTATTCCATACCACAAACTGGTTTTCAAATCTTTACAAAATTTCTTTGAAAGACCTTCAACTTTTATTAAAACTTCTTTATCCTCTATCTTAAGCACTGGATCTTTCAATTAATATTGGAATAGATATCCTGTAAAACACTAATGCAATAAAGAATACAGGTATAGTAATGAGTATTAGTATGATGAAGTACCCTAAAAAATCAGGGTTATTACCTATTACCAAGTCACGGGCAGTGAGCAGTAATGGAGTGAGCGGATTAATTTCCATGACAATTTTAAAAAATCCTTCTTTTGGTATTACATATACAACAGGTGTCAAATACATAACAAAAGATAAACCCATACTGATGAATTTACCGATATCATTGTATAGCAATCCTATTGGTGTCATAATTAGACCTACTGTTACACCAAATAAAATTATAAGAAGGATAGCAAGAGGAAAGAAAAACAATGACCAATGAAATCCCAATCCATAAATAAAAACAAACACTATTATTAGAATGCACTTGACTAGACTATTGAAAATTATCTTGTAGATACCAGATAAAATTATA
>Ga0209390_10001328_pt1 | contig 48585 bp, 42 predicted proteins | sample BON01_FD_187212 | JGI IMG/M metagenome (GOLD analysis project Ga0209390, IMG submission 187212) | Freshwater microbial communities from Lake Bonney liftoff mats and glacier meltwater in Antarctica - BON-01 (SPAdes) (version 2) | ecosystem: Environmental > Aquatic > Freshwater > Ice > Glacier...
GTGGGTATCAGTGATTTAAATTCAGACGAAAAAACAAATGCTTCTATCGCTAGTGTTATTTCAAAAAAAAAAATGGAAGTAAAAAATTTAATTGACCAAACACATTTAGGTATTTTTGTAAATAAAACTGGAAGAACTGATGAACAAGAGTTTGAAACACAAGTAAACAATATTTTGAGTCGTGCTGTAAATGATGCTGGTAAAATTGGTCGAGAAAGTTTAAGTAAAGATAATAGATTTGTTATTATGGTAAATGCGGGTTCAAAAGGAAGTGATTTAAATATTTCACAAATGATTTCGTGTGTTGGGCAACAGAATGTTGATAATAAACGCATTCCATATGGGTTTGAAAACAGAACTTTGCCGCATTATACTAAATACGACGATTCACCTGCAGCACGTGGATTTGTTGAAAACTCATTTATTTCAGGGTTAACTCCTGAGGAATTGTTCTTTCACGCAATGGGTGGTCGTATTGGTATTATTGATACAGCAGTTAAAACTTCTCAAACCGGATACATTCAACGACGATTAATTAAAGGGTTGGAAGATTTGAAAGTTGAATACGATATGACTGTGCGAAATAATCAAAATAAAATCATTCAGTACTCATACGGTGAAGATGGATTTGATCCTGTAAAAGTTGAATCACAATATTTACCATTAGTGAAAATGACATTAGAAGAAATTTACGGACATTTTCATTCATCAATTACAACTACAATTTCAAATGCGAAACAATCATCATCTGTTTATTCAGTGTATTTTGAAAAATCAGTTATTCCTCGCATAAAAAAACAAAATAATGAACTTACTCAAAAAATTAATGAAATTATTAATGAATTTATTCAAGAAAGAGATGCTATCGCAAAATATGTTTTTGGCGATAAAGAAAATGATAAAGTAAATATTCCTGTTGGATTCACACATATTATTAATAATATCCAAGGACAATTGTATATGAATGGAAATTCATTAGTTAACATGACACCACTTGAAGCGATTGAAATAATTGATAATGGTTATAAACAAATAGATTCAATCTATTTTATTCGCCCAAATAGATTATTCAAAGCAATGTATTATTATTACCTGAATCTTAAAGACATTTTGATGGTTAAACGGTTTAATCGTGTAAATTTAGAATTATTAATTCAGACAATCTTTACTAGTTATAAAAAAGCAATTATTGCACCAGGCGAAATGGTTGGTATGATTGCTGCTCAATCTATTGGTGAACCCACAACGCAAATGACTCTGAATACATTTCATTTTGCTGGTGTAGCGAGTAAATCGAATGTAACAAGAGGGTTGCCGCGGATCGAAGAAATATTATCATTATCTGAAAATCCAAAACAACCAGCATGTACAGTATACCTCCATAAAAACGAAGAACAAGATCAAGAAAACGCAAAAAAAATCTTAAATAAGATTGAACATACGAAATTAAAAGTAGTTGTCAGTTCCATTCACATATGGTTTGACCCAGATGATATGAATACTTTGATTGAAGAAGATAATGCTACTATGGAACAATATAAAGAATTTGAATCGCTATTAACTGAATGTAACGGCAGTGAGTTTTCAAATAATGAAAATACTACAAAATCTAAATGGGTAATTCGTATGGAGATCGATACTGAAGAAATGTTAGATCGTGGGTTATCAATGGACGATATTCATTTCGCGATTAAAAACACTTATCGGGACCAAGTATCATGCGTATTTACAGATTATAACAATGATAAGTTGGTATTTCGTTTGCGTCTGAATCATGTTATTTCATCAAAGAAAAAAACAGCACAAATACAAAATTCATTAGATCAATCTGATGAGATTTATTTATTAAAAAGTTTTCAAGAACAATTGTTGAATAATTTGGTTTTAAGAGGAATTAAAAATATCAATAAAGTTATTCCTCGCAAAATTATGGACAGCATCGTTTTAGAAGATGGTGTTTACAATAAAAAAGAAACTTGGGTTATTGATACAGTTGGTTCAAATTTAATGGATTTGTTAAGTCTCGATTATATTGATACAACACGGACTTATACAAATGATATTCAAGAGATTTATCGTGTCTTTGGAATTGAAGCAGCACGGCAATCAATTATGAATGAGATATCAGAAGTGATTGAATTTGATGGTGCTTATATTAATTATCATCATCTAAGTGTTCTATGTGACCGCATGACATGTAATGATAAGAGCGGCATGGTATCTATATTTCGCCACGGAATTAATAAAGATAATATCGGTCCTATCGCAAAAGCGTCTTTTGAAGAAACACCTGAAATGTTTTTGAAAGCGGCGAGACATGCCGAATTAGATAATATGCGCGGTGTATCTGCAAATATCATGTGTGGACAGGAAGGGTATTTTGGAACAAGCGCGTTTCAAGTTGTTTTGGATATCGATAAAATCACTCAAATGAATGCAGAAGAATGGAAAGAAGATAATGACGCTGAAAAAATTCAAACTAGTTTTGAAGAGTCACAATCAACGGAAGGTGTTTGCAGTATTAGTAACATCACTATACAGAGTAATGTAATGAATATCATTTCTAGTGACATGGGGGATGATACTGGTTATGAACTAGATATGTAATTGTCTCCTCTTTATATTTACAAATAAAATAAAAATAAAAATATTTTTATTTTTATTTTTAATTAATAAAAATTAATTTTATATAAGGCGATTGAACTACCTAATAAGGTATATCCTATAAAATATTTATTTTTATTTATTTGAATATTAAAAATATGATTAAATGGTTTTATTTTATTCGAATTACATTCAACACTTTCCATTATTTTAATATAAATTAATCGATCGTTAAACTTCCATGATATTATTGCAATAATATTCATTAAAATATAGAGAAGTAATATTTTATTGTTTATTAATATCCACCCAAATATGAGAAACACACGTATAATATGATGAAAATAAATAATTATGAATAATTCAATCTTATCGTCTAATGTTTTTTTTGAACGAATACATTTTATTGTTCCTTCGGTAAAAAAAATATCAAGTATATATTCAAATAAAAAGATTCCAATAAATAATATATCTGTATCAATAATGTTTTATTTTATTTATTATATAGTATATAATGTGTTATAATATACTATATAATTTTTAATTGATTTTAATTTATTTATTATATAATATATAATAAAATTGATTTTAATTTATTTGAATTAATATAGATAAAGTAAAAATATGGATTTTAAAGAAACAAAAGGATTAAACTTTAAAATTCAGAAACCATTTTTAAAATGGATTGGAGGAAAAACACAAATTATTAACAATCTTATTTCTAAATTTCCAACTGAAATAAATAATTATCATGAATTATTCTTAGGAGGAGGTAGTGTTTTATAATCTAATGTATTTACACAAGAACTCATAATATATTTAAATTTAATTAAGATTTTATATTTTATTTGTTAATTGTTATTATTTCTTCTTGTGTTAAATCAAAATAGTTATTTACATTTGTATTATTGACATTATGTATATCTGTTGGTAATGGAATATACCAAAACAACTGCTTACATGTTTCGAAATTACTCCATTTTGTAGCTTTAATTAAATATACAACTAAATTTGAATTTAGATATTCTACAAGTTTTTTCCCTTCGTTTTCAGTGTTAACAATCGTGTATAGTCCTCCTTGTGTGACTCCTAATTGACCAGAATCATAGAAAGGAACAATATGTCTTCCATTTGAAAATATCACCTTTTTGTTTGTTTGACATTTATGAGGTCTTGATGAATAACAATATGTTTTTCCTTTTGTGTTCGATATACTATTTAATAATTTATAAACATAAACTTCTGTTTGAGTTTTTGATACATAACTTCTCATAGTATGGCAATCAGAATCTCCAATTAATTTAATACCATTATCATTTAATTTATTAAATACTTTATCAAATATAGACCATCCAAAATTAGGTATAAATGGTAAGTTATTGTTAATATCTATTTCATGTGTTTTTTTATCCTCAAAATATACTGTTGATTTTTTATATGGCTCTATATTTTCCATAAGATAATAATCATAGCGTGTAGTAGCACCAAAATGTTTTAATCCTTCACTATCATTATGAATTGAAAGATAATGTATTTGTTTATTAAACATTATGTCTCTCATCTTATTTTCTGGTTTTCTCCATAGGGCAGGATGGACGAAAACTAAATATCCTCTTTCTTTTAACAATTTTGATAACGATAAACTTACAAATTCATTCCATATAGAAGTTCCTCCTTTTTTATCATTTGATGGAGGTTGATAAGGAGGATTACCAATAACTGCGTCAAAATTGTTAATTTTCCAAATACTATAAACATCTATTTTTAATGTATCTCCTGTATAGTTATTAAATTCAAAATCAAAATCTAAATCATCTAACCCACAATAGCTTTGGACATGACATTTCATTATTTCCGTTGTAATGAAAACATTTAACGCAGTTAGGTCCGCATAATAGATACACTCTGTAATAATAACACGGCATCTTTCTATTTCATCAGGATACATTTCTTCAAGACCTTTATAAAATCTATCAAATATACCTAACACAAAATTTCCTTTACCACAACAAGGTTCAAACACTTTTTGAGGTTTTTTCCAAAAGTCAAGTGGTATTGTATTTAACATTTCATCAACTAATTTAACAGGTGTTGGAACTTCTGCGTTTTTTTTTTTTTCATCATTTGTAGGTATAAAATGTTTTTCAATAAGCTCACGCAACTTATTAGCAGGCGCTATGCTATAAATCTCACGAATGTTATTAACAATTTCAGCATTATTATCTATAATATTGTTCATTATATTTACTATAATAATACAATTATCTTTATTTAATTCAATTTTTTTATCTTTTAATAATGAAACAATTAATCTTCCTGTTTTTTCGCTTGTAAATATCTCTTTGAAATCAAATAACTTATATGACCTAGAAATTAACGCTAATAATGGAAATAAGAAACTTTTACACATTTCGTAAGTTTGGTTAATCAAAAGTTCTATTTTAGCTGTTTCTTCTTCATTTAACTTATTTTCATCTTCTTTGGCATTATCAATATCGTAAGGAGCGTCAATTTGAACCTTTGTTTTATCACCCTTAGGACAATCTTGTTGTTCTCCTTCTAAATCTTTATTATTTTTTTTTAATTCTCTTTTTTGAAAATCTATTTTTATAAAATCTCGCATATCATCATCACAAATTAGATTTTCTAAGAAAGGTGTATCATCGATTTCTTTCATAATGTTTTCTGCTTCTTTTTGGTAGTAAGACATTATCTCAATTGTTGTCATTTTTCCGTTATTAATTTCTTGTGGGTCAAATAAGAATATATTGTGTTCAAATAAATAATATAGTATTTCAGCATTTGTTTTTGTTGTTTTTGTATTTCTTCTATGTTTTTGAATTATATCAATCAAATATAAATAAGTTCTTTGAATATTCATATCTATATTTATTCCTATTGTTTTACCCTCTGCCTCTGTTAAAGCTCTTGAAAATCGTTGTTTTTGATTGTCTAAATTATGTCCGTCATCTAATGATATTGTAACATCACAATCTTTATATGTAATTCCTACACTTCCTTTATTGCCTAATAATAAAATACAACCTTTTTTATTTTCATTTTTTGTCTTATTCATTATCGTTTGTATGTATTCATTATATTCTTCTTTGACATTTCCAGTATCTTCTGTAGAATTAGAATATTCTATATTATAATCACACCATAATTTTTCTTCTTCTAAAAATTGTTTGAATGTTTTTTGTAATAATGATATTGTGTTATTTCTTGTATGAGTAGGAAGATACATAATAAATAGTAATGGATTTTCAATTGTTGATTTTCTTGACCCACGACTTGTTTGTGTATTTTCAATTTGTTTCATAATTGTTTTTCTCATTCGGTTCGTTGAAATAATATAATCAAAGAACCCTTTTAATATATCTTTTCCATCAGTAGTTTTACATAACTCAAATTTTTCATCATATTCTACTTCACCCTTTTCATTAATAATTTGTTTTAACGCAAACAACGAACCGCAATTATAACCAAAGTTAGTTCCATGATTAGCATTATATTCGTTTATCTGTTTAATTGACAAATCAGGAATAGAATGTTTCATTAATACCTGAGTAGGATGTTTTGAGTAATCTTTGTTTAAGGTTTCATTTTCTAAACACTCAGTAAATGTATTTCCATGACGACTAACCATATAATCAATTATATCTTCTCTATTTTTTACTGCTGGTTTTATCAATTTTTTCATAAATGCTTCGTCATCAATTTCCCATTCGTAAATACAAGAGTTATGAATGCCATAATATTTTTTTGTTTTATCTGCTGTTCCTGAAGCAAATATATTTAGTTTTATATTTTTACGAATTTCTTCAACATCACTATCAACATCTAAAATTTCAGTTTTGGTTTTATCAGTTGATGATCCTTGATGTGCCTCATCGGTAATAATTGCGTCAAACCCCATTTTTTTTAATAAATCCTTTTTCTTACTTTTTCCATCTATTTTAAGATATTGAACGCTACAAAATACAATGCCATTAAATGTTTCGTCAATTGTATCAAATTCTTCCTGTAATTTGTAATTAATATTTTTGAAATCAATATATTTTTCTAAATCATTCATAAAACTATTTATGGTTGCTGGAACAGATGTCATTATTAGTATTTTTTTATAACCATATTCTAATAAATATTTACATATTAATAACATAGTTATACTTTTACCGCTTCTTGGTTTATGTGCTATACACCACATTTTATGTTTATTTATTAAAAACGAATTTATAAATTTTGTTTCTGTCATTTTTTGATGTAATTTTTTTATCAATTGTTGTCTTGGTGATAATAAATATTCCGCATTAATGAAATCAATAAAACCATCAATATCTAATATATTACTTGAAAATCTTTGGCAAAACACATCTAAAGCTTTAATTATATCTTTTTCATCAAATAATAATTCATTTTCTATAATTTTGTCGTGTAGTTGTTTGTCAATATTTAGTTTATTTTTGTATTTGTGTTTTATGACAACTTCTTTATCCTTAACGATTAATCCAATTTTATAGTCATCTGTAATAGTTTGCTTTGTTATTGTGTTGTCAATTTTTGATACATCAGTTTCGCTATATTTGTTTTTATATTTAATTGTAAATAAAACAAGTGTTGCTCCCTGTTTTATAGCCATATCAACAATATTATTACCTCCTCCATCAACCTTCACCTTTAACAAAGAATTTATATTTTTTATTTGTTTTAAATTTTGTAATTGTCCGTCATAAATTTCTGTGTAATTTATATTTTCTATACACTTTAGAATGATAAGAATTTGACAAAGGGTTTCAAAAATCCATCCTTGTCTTCTTTCATCAAATAATTCTTTGTTTTCCTTCATGATCATATCAAATAATTCTTTACCTGTTAATTTTGTATTTGCCAACATATTCGCCAATACATCTTTACGAAATACTTGATTAATAAATATAATTTTTTCTTCATCTTTAATTATCAACTTAATCTTTTTAGTCAATATAGATTTAACCTTTTTTGTTTTCTTGATAACAATAATCTCTTCCTCGCCATCAGCAACATTAATCGGTTGAAATTCACTCATCTTTAAGTATTGTGTATAATAGTATATTGTATTTATTATTTAATAAAAAAGTAAATCAATTTTTTATTAAATATAAAATCTAATGTTTTCTATGTCTGCGAATTTTGCGATGCTTGGTTTTTCTATAACGATGAGTTCTTCTTGGAATATTAATATATTGTAATATTATAATTTTGTAAAATTATATTTTTGAGTTCTTAAATATTTATTTTCTTTTTCATTAAAAAATCTGTATTATTTACTTTATAAAATTTATCTAATTCATTTTGTTTATCTATTGGTTTTTTGTATCTTTCTTTTGGAAAATGCTCGTGTCTTGTTCGTTTTCTGGTTTTATTGTTATCTCTAACAATCTGTCCTAAATGTTGAGATGTAATATCAAATGTAGGATATTTATTTTTCATATCAACCAATAATTCATTCATAGTCAGTTGTTCGTTTTGTTTCAATAAATCTAACGCAGTATTTACTTGTGGTTTAGAAATGTTATATGATATTGGTTTTCTATTTCTTCTTGTAAGATTTTTAGTAGAATTATATCGTTGTATCCATCGTTGTAAAGTAGATTTCTTACAATCAAATATTTTACAGGTTTTTCTTATATTGTCTTTATTTTTCAAATAATATTTTAAAGCAGAAATTTTATAATCCTCACTTTTATGGGTCATTACTATTATAAAAACAGAAAAACTTACTCATAATTTGTCCCATTTTAAATCTTCAATGGTGTAAATAATTGGTGTTCGAGATTTATCTACTGGTAAAACGCATACCAATACCCCCGATAACAACTCTATTAGAGGTCGTAGGCAATCTCATTGAAGTCAAGTTTAGAATAGAGGGGGCACTGTTGTAGGATCTTCTCTGTGCGACAGAAACCGTCTCGGTCGGTGCGAGACCCGCCTTTTTCATTCCACCCCCCTGATTGATGTTGATAATACTAGAGAGCGAAGATGTTTTGTTAGATCCACTTAATACCATTTTATATATATAGTATAAATATTTTATTTACAAAATTGATTATATAAACGAATTAAAGTTTTTATATTATATTCAATTAGTTATTAAAACATGTCAAGAGTTAATTCCGTACAAAGTCTAGATGATGATATTCATATTATTAAAAACGACAAAGGTGAAGATGTATATATTTTCGACCCATATAACCCCCTAAATAATGAGATTACGCAAAAAGATGTCGAAGACATTTTAAAATCATATGGCATTGATGTTCCTATTCATAATTTTCAATTATATAGACGGGCATTTGTTCATAGGTCTTATATTCGACGACCAGACGTTGAAAACGCAGAAAATAATATAAAAATTATTCAAAAACCAGATAGTTGTTTACCATTGTATTCTAAATCAAACGAGCGTCTTGAGTTTATTGGAGATGGTGTATTAGAATGTATCACAAAATACTATTTATATCGCCGTTTCCCTAAAGAAAATGAGGGGTTTATGACCGAAAAAAAAATAGCATTAGTTAAAAATGAATCTATTGGTCGAATGACTTATGAAATGGGTTTGAATAAATGGTACATTATCTCTAAAAACGCAGAGACTAAACAAACGCGCACTAATCTCAAGAAACTTGGGTGTTTATTCGAGGCATTTATCGGGGCATTGTTTTTGGATTTCAATAAGATATCTGTAAAAGACGAGGATAAATGGTTTGAAAATGTATTCGTTACTGGTCCTGGGTTTCAAATGTCTCAGATATTCATAGAAAGAATATTTGAGAAACACGTTGACTGGATTAAACTTATTCAAGACGACGACAATTATAAAAATATCTTACAAGTTAAGATACAAAAAGAATTTAAGGTAACTCCTCATTACATTGAAATGGAACAACACGACCCCAATATGGGGTATCACATGGGTGTTTATTTGTGCTTAGGACAACAAATACATAAGACTATCACTGCTTCAGCAATCGAGATTAAATCATTCGCAACTTTTAGAGATATACATCAACAAATGTCGGAAAGGGGAAAGATATTTGTATTTCTTGGTGATGGCATCCATAAGATTAAAAAAAAAGCGGAACAAACCGCGTGTGAAATGGCTATTGTCAATTTACAGGGGTTTTAGAAATATTATAGAAATGTTTGTTTTTGACACAGATGCGCGTAGGTTTAAATTAATTTGTTTTTACATTTTTTTATGTTACACATTAGAAGTATCATTTGTATTGGGTATATTATGAATACATACATAGATTATGTCACTTCTATGTCGCAATAATAATAAAAAAGTAAATGACTGAAATAGAAACATAAAAACATATTTTTATACTAATATAGTATAACACTATGAATAATGCGTATTTAGAAAAATTAATGACGAAACCTATACCTCAAATCGAAAAAAAAAATCTTGTTATGTTTGCAAAAGATGATGCAAAAGATGATGCGAAAGATGATGCGAGAGATGATGCGAAAGATGATGCAAAAGATGATGCGAAAGATGATGCGAAAGATGATGCAAAAGATGATGCAAAAGATGATGAGAAAGATGATGGTGTAATAGACAAAAATGATTTAGAAAGTGTAGTCGAAAAACCTGTATTATTTCAAATCATAGACAAGAGACAAAATAGTAACATAGACCGTTCGTTAGTATTAGAACGCCTCACAAACAGACAATATATGAATGAAGATATAGTATTAGATAAGAATTTAGACACACCCGTTGGTGTTGTGAAACCCACAAAATCGAAGCGTAAAATTGTTATTATAGGGGAGCAACGTATCGATGAATTGAAAGAAGATGACAATCCACCTTTGCCTGGAGCAAAAATGACAATAAAGGTTAAGCGGGTTAAACCCAAAACTGTATCAACTGCGATGTTGAATGATTTTAAAATTGGCGATACTGGTACTAAAAGTAGATTACCTGCTAAAAAGGATAAAATTATTCAGAAGTCATCCACATATTATATGAATAATCGAAAAATTTCAATTGAAAAATTAAATAAGTTATTTCAACCATATAAGAAAGAAATATTGGATAATACTTCTACAATGTCTTGTGATACAAAGGTTGTTGATTTTGGTCTGCTAACACATCAAAAAATTGTCCGTGATTATTTAAATTTATATACACCTTATCGTGGATTGTTATTGTATCATGGTCTTGGTTCTGGGAAAACTTGTAGTTCGATAGCAATTGCAGAAGGAATGAAATCTGATAAAAAAATAGTTTTGATGACACCGGCGTCTCTTAAAATGAATTTCTTCAGTGAACTCAAAAAATGCGGTGATGAACTATTTCGTAAAAATCAATTTTGGGAATTTATTTCGACAGTTGGAAAAGACGATTATAAAGAAGCCATATCAACTTCAATGGGGTTGTCGAAAGAGTTTATTGAAAAATATAACGGTGCTTGGATGGTAAATGTAAAAAAACCAAGTAATTATAAAGATCTGACCACAAATGAACAAGCGACATTGGAAGAACAACTCAATGAAATGATAAGGCATAAATATAATGACATTAACTATAATGGTTTGAATATGAACAAATTGAACGAATTAACACAGAATCAAACAATGAACCCATTCCATAATAAGGTGATTATTATTGACGAAGCTCATAATTTTGTAAGTCGTATTGTAAATAAAATAGATAAACCGGGAACCATTTCATATGTCTTATATGACTTATTGATGCGAGCAGAAAACGCCAAGATTGTATTATTAACAGGAACTCCTATAATAAACTATCCAAACGAAATAGGAATTTTATATAATATATTAAGAGGATATATCAAAACTTGGAAAATACCTGTCGTAGTCAAATCAACAAAGAAAATTAATCGCGATGCTATACTGGAAATGTTTAAAGAGGCGAATTTCAATACACACGACTTCGTAGAGTATAGTGGAAATACTATAACTATTACTCGTAATCCATTTGGTTTTATAAATGTAGAAAAACGTAATTATACACAAAATCCAGATACACAGAAAAAAAGGCACGGTGGTGGAATGAATGTTACTAAGAAAGGTAATATTGTTATTCGTGGTGGTGCTGATGGACCATTTGATAGATACAATGGAGTTAAACTCGATGAGACTGGTAATATTAATGACGAAACTTTTATTCGAATTGTCAGTCAGATATTAAAAACAAATAATATTGAACCACAGACTAATATGATAAAATTGGAATTAAACAAAACCTTACCTGATATGAAAGACGAGTTTATTGATATGTTTATAGACGTTGATACCGCTACATTAAAAGATAGTAATCTATTTAAGAGGCGAATATTGGGTCTTTCGTCGTATTTTAGAAGTGCCCAAGAAAGTCTTTTACCTGAGTTTGTATTGAATGAAGATGGAGGAACTTACCATCTAGTAATGAGCGAGATGAGTGATCATCAATTTAGTATATATGAAAAAATTAGAAAGACTGAAGCAGATAGTGAAAAGAACAAACGCAATCAGAGTAAGAAAAAGAAACCTGATGGTGAATTGTACGATATTGCATCTTCTTATAGAATATTTTCACGTGCGGCGTGTAATTTTGCCTTTCCAGATCCACCGGGCAGACCAATGCCAGATAACGAGACATTAAGTGAGTTGGAGATAGACGGAACAGCAAAGGAATTAATACAAGAGGCAGATGTATATTCTAATCAAGAGGACCCAGAACCAGTAGACAATATTGGTTACGGAGAGCGTATACAGATTGCTTTAAAATATTTATCAGATAAACCAGCTGAATATCTTGTGCCACAAGCACTGTCTCAATTTAGCCCTAAATTCTTAAATATACTTAGTAATCTTACGAACGAAGACCATTCAGGGTTACATTTATTATATAGCCAATTTAGAACAATCGAAGGAATTGGTCTTCTTAAATTAATACTAGAAGCAAACGGTTTCGCACAGTTTAAAATTAAACGATTGTCTGAGGGTAATTGGTCACTAGATATGCCCATTAACAAAAAACCTAAATTCATGTTATACACTGGTACAGAAACCGCTGAGGAAAAGGAAATATTACGTAATATTTATAATAGTCAATGGGAATTTATCCCCAATGCTCTTCGAGAAGAATTGGAAAAAATTAATACCAATAATTTTATGGGCGATATAGTGAAAATTATTATGATTACGTCATCGGGGTCAGAGGGTATTAATCTGAAAAACACACGTTTTGTGCACATCGTAGAACCTTATTGGAATATGGTACGTCCTGACCAAGTTGTCGGTCGTGCTAGAAGAATATGTAGTCATCACGATTTACCAGAAAATTTGAGAACCGTACAGGTATTTTTATATATCAGCACATTTAGTGAAAAACAAAGCAATGATGATAACAATAAAGAACTTATAATTCGAGACGTTAGTAAACTTGATAAAAAGACGCCGATTACCACTGACGAGTCCTTATATGAAATTTCTCGTATAAAAAACGAAATAAATCAACAAATATTGAAGGCAGTAAAAGAAAGTTCGATTGACTGTGCTATATACAATCGAAACGCATCTGATAATTTAATATGCTATGGATATGGTAAAGTTACTTCAAATCAATTTGGGTCGTATCCGTCATTAGAAGTGGATAAACATCAAAATGATGACATAAATGTTAAGAAACAAAACGTGAGATTGATAAAGGTTACCGTTCAGGGTGTAGATTACGCATATGACCAGACCAATAACGTAGTCTACGATATGGATAGTTATAAACGTTCCAAGACCACTGGAGAGAACTTAATCGCTCTTGGAAAAATAGAAAAAAAAGGAAGAAGTAATTTCATTATCAAAGAATAATTAAGTGGTTTTTTCGCAAAATTGAAAATAATACATAATATACATTATTATATATTATTTTGTATCGTGTGATGGTATTCATTTACATATTAGAATTAGAGGGTGGTAAATATTATGTAGGTAAAACGGATAATCCATCTATTCGCATTTCAGACCATTATAATAGTTCTGGTTCCGAATGGACAAAACGATACGTACCGATACGAGTTGTCGAGATTATACCTAATTGCGATACGTTTGACGAAGATAAATATACAAAGGTGTATATGCATAAATATGGAATAGATAACGTTCGAGGAGGTAGTTTCTGTATGTGTGAACTATCTAATGAAATGAAACGATTTATTCGTTCCGGCATCGATTCGGTATATGACTTGTGTTATAGATGCCATCATTCGGGACATTTTACGAATAAGTGTCCTGAAAAAAAGGATTATAACATATGCACAAGAGAATGGAATACAACAAAAAAAGATTATAAGGCGTGTGTCACAGAATCAACTATATGTAAGTATTGTAATAAAAACGTGTTATCTATGAACTATAATAGTCATATAGCCGAGTATTGTGACCAACTTCCCGTGTATAATAAAAATAAATCTATCTTTAAAAATGTATTTATATTGGGAAAACGTGTAATAAAAAATGTATTAGACCCCAAGTGTAATCGTTGTGGTAATCACGGACATCTCGCATCATCATGTTATGCTGGTAGAATGCGTCCAGAAAAATATACAAATTGTTAGATTATTTGTTACGTTATTTACCGATTACCAATCACACGAACGTTTTTTGTGATATATTTTATTCCCAATATATGGATCTGCGTAATTTCCTAATATTACTATAACAATAGCTGTCAATAAATAAGGTATTATCTGTATGTATTCTTCAATATTTTTCCTTTTTATCGCGACAATCATAAATACTATGAATGGTATAATTAACACAGTTGTCTTAATAGTTTGATTGTTTTTTATTTTGTGTTCTATATTGATACCGCGTATAGATATACCAGTTATATTTGGTGTTCTATTCAAATTGGATTTACATATGTTATAAAATATTTTAATTTTTGTATTGTTCTTAATTATTTCATCTTTATACAACGCATTCGATGAATTTTCTATATTGCGTGGTTGTGAGTATATTTCACCTGTATGCATTACGTCCATTGTAGTAGCATATTCGGGTGTATTACCGTAATTATATGGAAGAAATTCGAGCATGTTAGTATCAACTTTCCACGTGTGAAACGGTGTGTATATTTTAAATAACGTGCTCAGCATATCAATATGTGTAATATTTATTTCATATGGAACTTTGAAACTTATTTTTACACTAATGGTATCAGCTATAATTGAATACATAAAGTCCTTGTTATTTGATATCATTGTGGTACCATTTATCTTACACGAATGTGGAATTTTTTTAAATTTACGTAATAGCAATGGTCTTATTGTATAATAAGAGTAATGAGATGTTGACGATATATTATGTAATGACATAACGCCACAATAATCCAAAATGTGCGGCATTCCACTTGTTATTGATTCGAATTTAGATAATTTTTGCATTTTTTTTTATAGTATTTAGATATTGTAATGTAAAAAACTGTAATGTAGATAAATTCAATTTTACGTATCCATATCGCCGTAATATAATCACGATATTCCAGTATTTTGTGTAATATTATCGATCACCTTACCTATTGTGTTTTCTCTTGGATGATTCGGAGTTAAATTTCGCTGGATAGAAATACATTTCATAGAGAACTCCGAGTCGGCATCATTGTATTCCTCTGAATGAATCTTCTGTTCGTTTATTAATTGTTCGAAGGTTCTCCTTGTTACTTCTTGAATTCCTTTTTTTAATATATCTCGAGAACCTTCTTTATCCCATTCATCATTTTCCTTGATATATAGGGTCTTGCGTTTATTATCAGTACAGTGAATGGGTCTGTTATTCGTTCCTAATCGGTTTAAATTCTCTATAAAGAGTTTCGTAATTCCTTTGATATAACCATTTTCTGCTTGGTTCTCTAGATCGGTTAAGGAAACTTGTATTTGTTTTATAAATTCCGAAAAGTTCATTGCGTCTTTACAATCTTCATTAAGAAACATATTGAGATTAAAATTATTTGTGGTATTTGCGACATTTATATTGCAAATTTTGGGTATAATTTCTGTTATAGTATTTTGTAATTTATTTGTTTCTTCTCGATGTTCTTTATTTTGAACAACAAGCAAACTCATCAACTCTTTATTTTGTGAAACTAAATTTAAAATTGTGGAATTGTAGTCGTGTGGAATGTGTTCTAAAGCAATAACTTTAATTTCTTTGTTTTCTAAATTACACGTTTTTTTATGACGATAATATGACTGTTTATGTGAATAGCATCTATTACAAACGCATACGAATGATATGTCGTTTTTTAAGTCAGCATTAAAGTCAGCATTAGTCAGCATCTTATGTTTTGCTGTCAAAACATGTCTACTATAATCGCTTTTGTATAAGCATCTAAAGTTACATTTATCACAAATTATATTTATCTCGTTTTTTTTCGTTTTAGTAGTCAGCATATTTACATATATAATGCTGACTAAATAAACGAGTGACCGCAACGAATGAAAAAATTGTAAAAACCTTATGCTAACAAAAAATATAAATAAAAACAGGATTTACTGCATTATGCTTTAAATGACTTTTTCAAAAAAGTGGTTGAAAAAGTAATCCTATAAATGTGAAATTTGGACATTTATAAATGTCCATTTTTGAGAAAATCAAAAGAGAATCCAAAACGGGTTTTTTATATTGTTTATAAAATACCAGTATTTTGAGTGATATTGTCTATCACCTTACTTATAGTGGTTTCTCTTGGATGATTCGGAGTTAAATTTCGCTGGATAGAAATACACTTCATAGAGAACTCGGAATCAGCATCATTGTATTCTTCAGAATGAATCTTCTGTTCTTTTATTAATTGTTCGAAGGTTCTCCTGGTTACTTCTTGAATTCCTTTTTTCAATATATCTTGAGAACCTTCTTTGTCCCATTCATTATTTTCTTTAATATATAACGTCCTTCGTTTTTTATCAGTACAGTGAATGGGTCTGTTATTCGTTCCTAACCGATTTAGATTCTCTATAAAGAGTTTCGTAATTCCTTTGATATAACCATTTTCTGCTTGGTTCTCAAGATCGGTTAAAGAAACTTGCATGTGTTTTATAAATTCCGAAAAGTTCATTGCGTCTTTACAATCTTCGTTAAGAAATATATTAAGATTAAAATTATTTATGGTATTTGCAACGTTAATATTACCAATTTTGGGTAAAATTTCTTTTATTGCTGATGATTGTTGCATAATGGCATTAGTGAGTTCATTATTTTTTTTCATTAATTCTTCATTTTGAAGAACAAGTGCATCCACAATTTCTTTATTTTGTGATATAATAGTGATCATAAACTGTTGTTGTAAGAGGTTCTCTTGAATATTTATAGAATTGTTGATTGTAGAACAAGTATTTTTATGTTTCCATAATCCAGAATAAACTTTATATTTTTTTCCACAATCGCATACGAAACAATTGACGACTTTTGACGACTTTATTTTTTCCATTTGTTCCAAATTATGTTTAGCAGTCAATATATGTTTCTTATAATCACACATTCTTCTGCAATTGTATTTACACTTTTCACATATAAAACTTTTGACGACTTTTGACGACTTTATTTGTTCCATATTGTTTCTAAATATGGAAAAGATAAAAGTCGTCAAATTATAACGAATAAAAAACTGTAAAAACTTATGCTAACAAAAAATATAAATAAAAACAGGATTTACTGCATTATGCTTTAAATGACTTTTTCAAAAAAGTGGTTGTAAAAGTAATCCTATAAATGTGAAAAATGGACATTTATAAATGTCCATTTTTTATAACTTCGTAAAAAAATCAAAAGAGAATCCAAAACGGGTTTTTTTTACTTTTTATAAAATCTCAGTAGTTTTAGTAATAATATACATAACCATACTTATTGTGGTCTATATTGGATGATTCGGTGTTATATTTCATAAACAACCAGATATCTATATTATTTATTATGTAAAATAAATCACACGTTATTCGAATAATCATTCAATGGTTCTCTCAATCACTTACAGAATACCTTTCCTCGATATATATATCGAGAACCTTCTTACGTTTACTGTGATTTTAATGTATAGGTCGCTTATCCACAAACAATCGTTGAATGACACGACATAATTAGCGTATATTCAATTAACAAGCATATTCAAAAAGTCAATGATTATTTTGCTACATATTTATTTGTCATAATCTGTGTATATAGTATATGGTAAAAATTTCGAAATCGATAGAACACAACGGTTACGAAACAAATCATTAACAAATCATTAACAAATCATAACCATATGATAATCCAATCTATTAATGAAACGAAAGAATGTCAAAAACGCATTCATGGTATAAAACCACTAGTTTATGCAGTTATGGCACTAAATACTTTGAAAGAAACTATAATAGACACGCGCAAAAAAATTAGATTGTTGTTTTTTTATATAGATTGGTGCCCCATTAGTATGACGGATAAAATAGAATGGGATAAATTCGTTCTGCAGATTAATAACAAGGATTTTGACAATCATCTGCTTGTGTGTCATACAATTAATTGTTCAAAATATCGTGAAACAAATTATCATAAAAATGAAGAATATGATACAGCAATTATGCGACGTGAATTAGATATATACCCAAATGTGAAAATGATACTATATGACAATGACGCAATTGAATATACAGACAGTATAGATATCGTTTTTTTACATGAATTCATTAATAAAAATATAGACAAGTGGTAATAAAGACTTTGTAAAAGAAGTCACATCAGCATCTTTAGTTACTCAATTGTAAAAAACAGCAGATACAACTTATAAAAAAATAATGACATACTCATAATATGGAAGTAATAACAGATAATATATAGTAGTTAAAATATATAAACATAATGTTGTTATATAAACATATACAATAAAATAGCATTATGAACGAATCTAAAAAGCGTGTGTTAGAAATTAAAAGTGTTCAGGTATCTCCTATACGAAACACAATAACAGCATTAAAAGATGTATTAACGGATGCGTCAATTACATTTACAAAACAAGGATTAAAAATTATAAATTTCGACAAGACGCATACTATACTAGTAAATGTAGTATTATATGCTGACCGGTTTGAACAGTATAGATGTGATCCAGACAAAATTATAGTATGTGCGAATACATTACATTTATTCAAGTTAATATCGACAATGTCTAACGACGATACATTAACAATCTATATTGATGAAGAAGACTACCACGATGGTGTGGTTTCACACTTGGGGTTACAATATGATAACGGAGACATTAAACAAAGATATACACAGAAATTAAGACTAATCGAACCAGACCCAGAGGAACTCATCGTCCCGGATGTAACGTATCCAATAACAATAAATCTACCAACAACAGATTTCCAGAAAATCATTCGTGATATGAATGGAATCTCAGACAGAATCGAAATAAAGTCATCTGGTAATGATTTAACATTCTCGTGTAAAGGAACATTTGCGAGTTCAAATATATTCCGTTCAGAATCCAATGGCAATATGGAATTCTCTAAAAAACCAGATATGTCAGTTGTTGTTCAAGGTGAATTTTCATTAAAAAGTCTTGGACATTTTATTAAATGTACACCATTATGTACAAATCTAGAATTATATCTAGGAAATGATTTACCATTAATCGCAAAATATGACGTAGCCAGTTTAGGTGAGATTCGAATGTGTCTAGCAGATTTGCCTAGATTATAATACTATAAAGTTTTTATTATTAGATATAATAACAAAAACACAAACTAGCGTGATTTAGTGACCCCTTTGGTATCAACCTTTGATGGTATGAAACTGGTTGCTGAAGAATGTTTCTTAAATAAACAACCTTCTTTTGATAGATTTAATATATCTATCATTGTATCGGGGTCTTGAACAGAACAATCACCCAACCATACTTTTATAACGCAAAAATTTCGTTTCGGTGAAATAGTAATGCCAGTGACATTTTTATTTTGAGACTTGTTAGTGAATAGAGTTTCGCCACATACAGCGTAGAATAGATCTTTCCAAACAGTATCAACTACTTTATTTAAAACTTTAAACGAAAAACAACCACCCTCCCGATTTGCAGAATCTTCCCACATAGGTGTAACATTTTTTCTCATTACAAATAACATACAATATTTTATTATTTTTTCTGGTAAATATTCATTTATAACAATCGCACGTTCGGCAGTATTAATGTCACTCGCGATCATGTCGTAACTTTTAAGGTCCCATCGTTTGTCGTGTGGTAAATGGAAATATATATCCCATGTACCAAGCAACGGATGTGACAATTTGCTTATATAATTTTTCGAATTTGTAATAGTTGTTTCCATGCCTCTCTAATAGTATTAGTATATATTTTTTAAATTGATTTAACTTATTAGTTTTACAACTTCATATTTGGTGTCAGTTAATCTTATATATTGGTCACTGGTTAACACCATATCTTTTATATCTGTGTCCAATATAGTTAACTTATAATCATTGTCGAAAATATACGGTTCGTTCTGGTAATTTAAACATTTCAACACAAAACAAGGTGAAAACAATTCATTTCCTGCAATTAAAAACCTCTTGTCTAAATTCAACGATATAGTTGTTTTCATATTAAGATGACTATATTCGATGGACAAAAAACAATTCCTAACAGGGATAATATCTATTGCTTCAGCATTAGGAAGGTCTTTATGTATTAACCTAGACAATATGTAATCGTGAGTTAGATTCCTATAATGAAGTAACACCAGATATTCTAATTCATTCTTTTGAATAATTGGTTCTATTAAATAGAAAATACTTTTATACTTTGTTATCAATGTAGATAACACTTCAGTAGTTTTAGTACCATATATAAGTGAATCAGCATTCACATATTCTTCTTTATAATTAATATCTTTGTAACAAATTTTAAAATAAGAGAAAGGTGGTTCTATCAAGTGAGACACAGAGGATTGTTTCACATGATATAGACTATCATGAAATTGGTCGATACATCTATGAAATAAATCATTGTCAATGTATAATTTATGATAACTTAACTCCATATGTGTCTTGATATTATTGAACAATATAAGTAGTTGTAATCCAATATTTAAAACGTATTGAGTTAATAAATCTAAAAAGTTGTCGAAATTGTATGACATATACAGATTATAAATGAAAACCTTTAAGTTTATTTCACCACATTACATTCAACTATCACTCTGTATCATCATCATCATAAGCAATACTAACAGTATCGTTGGGTTCCAATATACATATTGTCGTAATCTTATTAATCAATGTGTCGATACGCGCAACGGTTTGAATGCAATTTGAATATGTTTCTCTTAAATTCAAAAGACCTTTATTCGCGTTCAATAAAAGACTTTTGTATATACTATATTTTTGAATGTCGCGATTGTATTCATCTAATGCTCGAGTAACAATACGGTTAATTTTTTTAATGGTCTCGTCTCTACTGTCGTGTCGTATCCATCGCCTCACGCTTTCGGGTATGTAACTCGTTTGTTCCAAATTCAAGTAAATACCAGAAGTGTATAATTTGGTATTTATTTGCACCTTACTTATTACAATTAAATTAACAACCAGTTCGTCATCTGCGTTCATTCCTATATTACAATGATATCTTTTTATTATAGTTTTTATTATGATTGTAATAAATTTGAGTTAGCATAAAATGCGAAAATAAAATTATAAATGAAGTTGTTTTAGGCAAAAATCGCGTTATATTAACACACTAATAAATAAATTCATTGCGCGTTGTCTATAGAATGTATAATTTGTCATATTTTAGCGAATAAATTATTTCACGTATACACCTAATGAATTGTAAATCGTAAAACTTTGATGTTAGTTTTTTACTTCATCGTCAGTATCTTACGCGTGATAAATTTCACATTTTTACACAAATTACAAAAGGTTTAGAGTATAATTACTTTAATGGAATCGATGGTTGAAATATTATATTTGTATAATATATATAGTTAGAATGAAACAAAAAACTGAATGGATGCAGCGTTTGCAACAAGTTTACAAGAAAGGTAAGCAACGAAATAGCGAATACAGATACTCAGAAGCTATGAAAGATGCTGCTACAGGTTACAAAAAGTCGCACAGTGGAGGTCAAAATCATAAGACTAAACATTATACTGGTGGTGAGGATGAAGGAGTACATGAAGAAGAAGATCATGGAGAAGAAGTTAAAAAAGAAGAAGAAGAAGTAAGTGAAGAAAATAAAGTAGAAGGAGAAGGAGGAGGGTTCCTTGGTGGTTTGTTCGGCGGAAGAAAGAGCAGACAAAATAGAAATAAATCCCACAGCAATAGGTCGAAGAAGAACAGAACGCACGGTGGCAAAAAGTGCAAACGTACAAAATCAAAGAAACATAGACAAACACACAAAAAATAATAATTGGAAATACATCATTATCACGTATACTAAATACATCATAATGAATAAAATAATTATAGGCCCATTCTAGATATCAATGGACACCACATTTTTATCTGATTTACGCCTGGACGACTTCTTAGGAAGAATCATATTGTTCATATCTGCTATGCTTGAAATACTAACTACTGAATCATTATCTTTAGGGTCGTTCCGGATGTCTACGGTTTTGGTTTTTAATCCAGACAATATATCATTAATATTGGTATTACTTGGACCAGACATTTCGGGTCTAGACTGACTATTCATAGATGAACGTGCATCCATTTTTAAACCAGATTCACGGAACATAGTAGAACCAATATTATCATTTGACGTAAAATTCATACCAGGTCTTGGTGGAGGTGCTTGATCACGAGTTTTAACAGCAACTGGTGGCGGATTGTTGGTTCCTGGTTTATTTCGCTGTAACAATTCACTAGCAAAAGACATGCCAGGTGCTGTTTCTTTCATTGAATTAACTGTTGCATCAGTAAACATTCGCATTAATTCAGGAGACTGCTTAATAACATCATTAAATCCAGGTGCGGCCGTAGAAAGGGCTTTATTACTAAAATGAATGACACTCGCACTGAACCCTAAACGAAGTAAAAGACTAAGTTCCGGACTCATTTTACCTCCCTTGTATTTTGCGTGTAATTCTTCGAATATTTCATTATAACTATCAACGTCCTCTCCTATAGATTCACCCCAGCCATCAAGCGAGATGCCGAAGGGGTCAAACATAGAATTACCATATTCGATTGTATTTACCATAGTAATTAGCCAATTTTGTTGTATCTTTACAGAATCGCGTTTACGTTTATCATCCAAAGCTCCTTCGTATTCGTCTTCAATATCCTCAAAATTAGAATCCATGGTATATTTTGACATATTTTTTATGATACCCCTTTCATGCCAATCTTCTAAATTTTTCAACATCGTTCGCTTCTTTCTACGCTTATCTCTATCATTCATATTATTAGACGATGAATGTTTGTTATCACCACCTATGCCAGTTAATTTTGTAAATCCATCCCAAGTCTTACTATGTGTACCCATAGATTCTGCTGTAGAAGAACCCAATTTAGAATCATTTCCAGTAACGCGCTCCACGTTTTCATTTTCATTCATTCCGAATATGTTTTTTGCAAATCCACCAAACGAATTATTGGTATTAACCTTTTTCACTTGCGAATTATTGCCATCATAGCTTGTATTAATGTTAATGGATGAAAGATCATTCAACTCGTCTTCTAGTTTATTTAATTCGCCTAAATCAATCTTAGTTTTCGATGTATCTACTGATTTTTTGTCATTCATTAATAACTCCATTCCTTCACCTAGAGAACTCATTGTTCTTGAAGTGTCGCTTCTTCCTATTGTAATATTAATCGGTTCTAAATCAGATAAATCAATTGCTTCCATAATCTATTATTATTATTATACAAAATTTATGTTTAAGTTCTACGCAATATTAATAATATTATGTTTTCTGAAATACCATAAACCTTGTAAAAATGCGTCAGCTAGGTCGTCTATTTTTTTATGTTCAAATATATGCGATTTCCACACATGAAATAAGGGGTTCTCCATAATACGTTTTGTATGATATACCGCGTCCATTTTATGTTGTTTGTAATTTGAGTCTATTGTATCGTGTTCTTTCTCAAACCCCTTTAGTTTATTAGATGACGATACGAAATCTATTTTTATAGTATCATGTCTCATAATAAAATACTGTGCCAACATACCTTGGATTGATTTCATGCGATTCGCAATTGGTGATATTTGGTTCTCTATAATTACACGTTCTAGTTGAGAAAAATCAATCTTATCAAATTCAGTTTTTATATTTTTACCAATAGTCACTAAATCTATATTAGATGCGTTACTTTTAGACTTTATAACTTGTTTCAGTGAATTTTTATCAAAGTATTCTAATAGCTGTTTAACTATAGATTTCTTACTGTTTTCTGGTTTAATACTAAATGATGAAGCAAATTGTTTTATTTCATCTATTTTCATTTTGTTCAATGAACTATTATTATAAGCGTTGGACGGCATTAACCAATCGCTAGTCTTAGCGTGTTTCTCACAAAAGCAAACTTCATCCTTAATGTACTTTGCCTTTTTTCCACACTTTTTGACGGATGATTGGAGATTTTTGTTTTTGTTACCCTTTATCGTAATATTATTATTACATAAAACGTTGTTTTTAATAGAATCGGGCATAAGATTAATCACATCCCAACACTTGATTTCAACATTCTCACCCGAGACGTCAAAATAACAATAAGCCATATTTTTTATACCGACATCAAAACTAACTAACTTCATCTATACAAGAACGTATTAAAAAGTTTATATATAAATTTATATGTATAAATAAACACTCTAATATATATGAGTCAATACGGTATAAATACAACACTTCGTTTATTTGCATGAAGTGTTGTATATACGATTCCAATATACCAAATACAATTCTCTTTTACATTCAAGTGTTAGAAAACGAAGAAAATGAAAATACAAAATTAAAAGCAGTAGATATAAATTTATCATTTATACCAACTTATGGAATAGATATAGAACGGGTAATTGCTGCCAATAACAAAGTTTTAATTTACGATGATAACAAAGGAAAAATAAACGAATTGTATCAAGGAAACAATGTGTATATAGTTATTGAAACAAATGAGAATAAAATGTATGATAGAAATGTTGATTTTGATAATGTCAAACTGGTAGTTTTTATTTCATATTATGACGTTGACTTAGATAAACAAACTGATTTATTATTAAATTCATCATTTACATCTGAAAATAACGAGCAACTAGAGCTAATAATACGTAACATAAAATCTGGAAATCGTAAGATAATTGAACCGTGTATGAAACTACAATTACAATTATAATGATGCATGACGCGTATTATAGTCTCTAATAATAGTCGCTTTATTTGTCATATATTTACGATAATCTGAATTTGTTTTTATTGATGAATTAAGTAATATTTTATTATTGTCCGATGCTTCTGGTTGCCAAAAAGCCTTCAACTCATTACCGTTGTTATTCTTAATCGAAGGAATAATTGGTTCATCGACCGGTTTTACAAATAACGAAAAAAAACTATGTGGTATGACATTAGAGTCGAAATTTGCGTATTTAATGCTTGGTACAAAAGACATATTATATATATACATTTATTCTATAATTTAATTCAACAACAAAACATCAATAATCGCGGTTTTTGTCATAGCATCGTCAAACTCAATGTCTTTTCCTTTTGCTATTTGCCTTAATTGTGCGAGTTTAAGTTTTCTCAATGCACTCTTAGTTAAATTGCTTTTAATCGCATCATCTAAGTCGAACTCACTTTCATCAACAATATTATCTATGCTGGATAGGTCTGATGCGTTTAATTTCAAAGATGGAGTATCATTTTCAACCAAAATGACTAAACCGTCATCGACAAGGGTTGATTGCGCGACTTGGTCGCTTAAATCTATAACTGTTATGTCAATATTTGGTATAGTTATCTTATCCTTAGACAGTTTATTAATTACAATTTCAGTATCAGACTCATCATTATCAGACCCGTCAGTATCAGACTCATCATTATCAGACCCATCAGTATCAGACTCATCATTATCGGAGTCATCATTGTCAGATTCGTGATTATTTGACTCAGGTTGATTATTAATCGCTACATCATCTAAAGTTTCGTAAGATACTTGTTCTATACAATTGCTTCGCTTAAAATCTAATACTTCTTTTGCCAAGTTTTGAACAATGTCGAACATTGTATCACATTTTGTTTCCATATTTTCCATTCGTTTTTTGAAATGATATACAAAAGTTACAATCAACGCGAGAGTAATGGCTAAACTTAAAAGGAAGAAAGTCTCGATGAATTTAAAAGATATCATTTAAATATTTACATAATAAATTTAACCACGCCAAACGAACATAATATAATAAATATGTATATATTATATAATAATGAACACGATAACAACTTTAACAGAAGACGAAGTGAATAATAAAAACTATCCACAATTTTACAAACAATATATATCATCATATACATTCGAGTTTAAAAATATTATTATTATAATTTTAGTAATATTACTAATTCTCTCATTTCTCGGTATAAATTTAATTCAATACATAAGCAATATATTCGAATATATAATAAATATGCTTACTCCTTTAATAGGTAGTTTTGTATCAGCTTTTGCTTACATAACAGGCGTAACATTAAACACTACAACAGACGTTATAAGTGATACTGCTAAAACTGGAATAGACATAGCAGAAGATACAATCCAAAGTGTAGGCAATATATTAATAAACGCAAGTAGAATAGACCATAAAACCGAGATATCAGACAAGATAGAATCGTCAAGTGATAGCGAAGTAAAATACGAACCAGAACCTGATTACAGCGAAACCAGTATACAAAATCCAATAAGTGCTAAAAAAACAAAATGGTGTTTAGTAGGAGACCACAATCAAAAACGGTCTTGTGCGTCAGTCCAAGACGCAGATAAATGCATGTCAGGAGACATTTTTCCAACACATGCAATTTGTTTGAACCCAAACCTCATTACTAATGTTCTACCAGAAAAACAACGCGTATAACATATTGCGTAGAATAAAATGTCAGATAACTATAATAGTTATCAAATGAATGCAATACGACAAAGTTGTACCATGTTAAAATTCAAAAGGATAAATATTATTTTGGACGATGATTGGATAGTGTGTGAATGCATAAACACAATAAAAATTAATACAATTTCAAATAAAATTATAACAAGCTTTAGAGAGGAAACTAATATAAAACAAAAACCTATTCATCAAGACTATATACACAACAATATAAACATGGGTATTCGCAATACTAATACGAACCCCATAAAACCAATATCGCAAAAAACGTTTGCGTTTAACAAATCGTGAATTATTTTATAATAAGACTCATGACATATGATTAACCTTGTGCTATACCAATAATTGTAAAATCTCTATGAAATGGTATTATATTTGTCGAACCACTATTAACTAATTCTGTTGTATGTACGTTATTTGATGAATGTAGATTATTATCTGTTAGATTCATAAAAACCGAAGATACATAGGAAGGTATACCCATTAAAGTTAGGTAATTATTATTGTCTTGTTTTTTAATATCAAATTTAATTTGTATTTCATAATATGAGAGCTTCTCTATATTTAATATTACATTTAAAGGCATATTACCTATATACCGAAGTGCTGTAAAATTATTGGAATTTCGTATAACATAATTCAATGAAATATCATTAAAATGATTAGTCACAGTAGGTATAGTCACAATTCCTCCTCTATGGTCAATAACCCGAACATCGATATTACTAATAAATGTATGATTTGATGAATTATCGATTATATATTCTCCTGAAATATCACCAGATACATATAAACCGATAGGAATATCCATATTAAATAAATATTCTCTATTGATTTGTTCGCTGTCGATATTATCAATATTATGAGAAATTTTAACCAATGTTGTCCATTCATTATTCAAAGATTGAATATTGGTTCCCGCATTAAACGACCATGCTTTTAAGGAATCAACATCTGGAGTTCCGAATTGTTGTACGTTAGTAGCATATTTATACAAAGGCACTTCTGGTCTATACTGTATATTAAATGATGGTCCTGGAATTCCAGCAGCACTCGACGATGTAGGTAAATAAAGGTCAGAAGTACACCTAGATACATTATAAGTAGTAGACGACCCATCTGCGTTTTCGACCACTTTATTACTCATCCGTCCTACAGATTCAATTGTCTGTTTAAATTTATTCGCACTAGTTAGTTTAGCCTGAACACTAGATGTTTTATTATATTGAAGTATTTCCGCTTTTCTACGTTCAGATATTCTATAAGATGTAATCAAATTGCCACTAGCATCAGTTTTTTGTGTCCCATCTATATTAATATATGGATTTTGAATTTCTAATCGTATAGGTGCAATTCGACTGTTCAATATCTTACGCCTTCTTGCTAATAATTCACATAATGATTCAGACATAGTAATATATAAAACGTATATATATTATGATGTTATTCATCAAACTTATTTATCGGTATACTAATAATTACAATTGTCTCGTCTTTTTTTACTCGGTCTAATATGAATCATACCAAGAACTAGAAAGATAGTCAGATTTACCGATATTTTGATTTTCATCTGGATTACTTAAGTTAGGACCAGACATGACAATATTACTTATTTGAAATACGCTCAACGCACTATCAAAATATCGCAAATTCGATATAGCACCATTATACCCTTGATAACCTATAAAGGTATCGCCATAATTTTGGTCAGGAATTTGTGTGAATGGTACACGCGTAGTAATAGTTCCATTCACGTAAATATCTACTATCTTGTTTTGTAAACGGATGGCTAAATGAAACCAACGTTTAATTGGTAAATTTATAATTTTAATGTCGCGTGCCGTTTCTGTACCAATAGTGTCTATTTTAATGTTTAATTGTAAACTATTTGTTTTATGGCTTGTTACATAAACACCTGGACAATTCTTCAATGCAGAATTTATCAGGTTATCTTCATATGGAGGGGGTTCGGACCCCTTATTGTATATATGTTTCGTCTTATCTTCATCAACTTGATCAAGTTTCAACCAACTAGACCAAGTGAATTCGATTCCTTTATCTTCGTTGTTCGACCTATATATAGGTTTGCCATTGGTTATTTTGGGGTCTTGTCTAATTTGTATTTTTTGGTTTGTCGAATATTTACCCTTGAAAATATACGGTGACTTATCAATGGCTGTAAACCATCTTATTATATATACCCCTAAATTCATTAACAGGAAGAATACAATTAGAACAACTATTAAAAATACAAATTTTGCTACTAAACTGTTGGCATCTAAAAAAATCGGTCCAACGTCCTCAAGACCTTTTGACGAAAACTCAGTAACCGCATTGTTAAATCCATCCTTCACATTTGAAACACTTTCACCTATACCTGTCACTATACCAGTCGCTTGTTCTTGAACATTCGATAAAGCTACATTATTAGATAACTGTTCTACAATAGGTCTATTGAAATCCATTCTATATATTTATATGCGATAAATAAATATATACATATATTATGTAATTTACCATAATGGGAATTTCGAACTCTCAACACCATCTTTCAGAATAGAAAGATTTACATTCATATTACTTGCTCCTTGTAATAATCCGTTGGTGCCGTTACCCTTCATATACAAATCCCACATTCCTTGCGGATCCATTGGATATGTACGGCGTTTGTGTTCAGCAATCATTAATGTTGCATTCATAGAATTATTTTTACCGAATTCAATAGGAAATGGTTTACCACTAACAGCATTACTACTAGTAGGTGTAATATTAGTTTGTAACTCAATAGATTTAACCATTTTTCCATCAATATAACCGTCGAATTTTTTACCGTCAACTACCATTCCAATGTGAACCCATTTTTGTAACGGAAAATTATCAGTTAGAATCACTCTTGTGTAATCTTGATTATTATTACCAGTTATAACTCTTTTACTTCCCACATCCGCAAAACGTACGGATAAAGTACCATTTCGCTGTAAGTAAAGTCCAATTTCGTCATCACGTGCAAATATCCTGGTTTTTTCCTCTGTATCATCTGGACTTATCCACTGAGTTACGTAAATCCAAATACCATATGAAAAGTTCGACGCATTTGGAGTTGCTATACTAGTTACGTCCGCAATGTCTTTCAAATAAGCTTGATTTAAAAGTTTCTGTTCTCCATCAAAGTAACTTTGAAATAACATATAAATAATCAACACAACTAACACAGTTCCTAAAATTATCGTTGTTGTGCTCATTGTATATTTTTACATTATATTATTAATTGGTGGGTTTTGTCCTTTTAATATATTGTAAATATTAACAATTTGATACTTTGTTAAAGGTTTTTTATAATATTTTATATTACATATAGCACCGTCAATAGGTTTAACACTACCATATGAAAAAACTGGATTTGTTTCTGTCATATGTCCTTCTACGCACGCATAAGGAATAGTATGAGATTTAACTAAATGTCCATTTATAAAAATATCTACAACGTTTCCATTGTAGTTAAATACAATATTATTCCATTTTTGTGATTCGATATTTAATTCGAACGGAACACCGCCATTATGTAATAGGATTTTTAACTTGTTTTTACCATTTTCTTGACCAGCATAGTTGATGCTTGGATGGGACCCGCCATAATCAAAGAACTTAGTGGGGTTAGTGCCTTTATCTTGTTGGTTCAAGTAAATCCACATAGATAATGTAAATATACGTTTACCAGTTTCATATTTATTTTTATTGATATTATCAGGGTCATTATCCATATTATTTTCATCATAATCATAAACGTCTCTTTTTACAGTAAAATCAATTTGACGTTCACCAAAGTTATTACGCATATCCAAAAAATTCGCTTCGTTCATTATAGGAAATGCATTGCTTCTAAGTGGTATAGATAAAACGTAAGGTAATAAAATATACGCAGTTATTAAAAGTGCTTCAATTCCAAGTAGTATATAGGTAACATTGGATGTTCTTGCAAATTCATCTTTTATATATTCCATAAAATTATCTATCAAGCATGGAATATAAATAATAAAATTTAAGATGAAACCGCTCCAACCTCCTATATTTGTGATATGTCTCTTTATCGAGCGAAAAAGTAATAGAAATAGAATAAAACACATTAAAACCAGTAAAATCTTACCAGTAGTTCCAGTATTATAATTATATATATTGGTTTCTGTTAGCAAATAATTTAATGCTAGAATAGAAGCAAAAATACCAGATACCATAAAGACAAATCGCTTATATTCACTTGGAACAAATTTCAAAATATACAAACAAGATAAAATTATAAATGTCACAATAGAAGCATAATAAGAACCTTTGTTCTTAATATTTCTTCCTTGTGAACCGGTTGATGCTTCTACATGTTTTTCGCCCTTCGCATCTACCCAAGTAGTTTCGTTACTAACAGGCATGAAATGAATTATACATGTGAAAACCGAAATTAAAGAAATTAATAGAATATACTTCAAAGGGTTGTTTGTAAATGTAGTATTGACATAATCAACAAAGCTCAATATATTCTTTGTAAAACTAGTTTTATTCTTTGAATTGTTCATTGTCATATATATATATATACATTTAAGATTAAAAATATCAAATTATAGGTTCTCCATTGCCGTTTTTTCTCCGTGACAATCTCTACACAACGCCACTAAATTATCAACATGATTACTTCCTCCGTGTTCTAAACGGACGGTATGGTCTACTTCAAACCACGCAGGCAATTGCTTCTTACAATTACCACAATGCCAGTTTTGTTTTGCTGCTACAAATTTTTTCTTTGTTTCGCTAACTGACCGTTTTGTAGTTTGTTTCCCGGAATTTATAATACGTTTTTCACTGGACCCTCCTTGTATCATATTAATGTTATTATTCATAGAATTGTTATTTCCACCACGACTAAAGTCATATTTACTGGTAAAGTCAATAATGGGAGAAATGAAACTGGAAGTGTCTTTGTCTACTGGTAAGTATTTCAGGTATTCATTCGACGCAATAATCATAGTTTTGGCACGTTCCGGATTTTTTCGAAATAACCAACATAACACATAACCAAAAAACGCTACAAGGAACATCTGGAAGTATTTTTTCCACGATAATACAAGTTGAATATATTTACCATCGGTATACATATTAGCAATTATGAAACCAACTATTAAAAATATAACAATTTCAAAACGCATAATTGGTTTATATATATTTGATATATTTTATGAATCATATGAATAAATGTAAATCATCAACACCGTGATTAATGAGAGTGAAATATAAATGTGATGTTTTTTAATATTTAGTTTTTCCATCATTACAACTGGTGCGGCTTTATATTGTTCAAAATAATAGTCAATCGCATTAAGCAATGTAACCTCTTCTTTTCCCAAAGAGACGTTGATTTTATTGTGTATAAAATGGATCCATCTTACAAACGATTCACGACTATCTAAATATGGAGTAACCGGATACTTATTAATCAATTCACTAAATCTATTACCCATTGAACCGACTGGTAAAAATATATGAAAATTTTGAATTAAATCGTAATATTTTCGCTTAGTTGCCTTGTCCGGAGATTCTGGATATATCTGTGATATAGTATGAAGGAAGAACCAATAATGAGGTCCCCAAACAGCAGGATCGAATTTCATATGAAAAGTATATAAAACAATCTTATAATATTAATGGAGGTATATCGCACAATGAACACAACCTGTAAAAAAAACAACGGAATTTATTGTAATAATTGTGGGAAGACTGGACATATGTTTCATAATTGTAAATTACCAATTACTAGTTTAGGTGTTATAGCATTTCGTATTAACAACGGCGTGATTGAATATTTGATGATACGTCGAAAGGAAACACTTGGTTATATAGATTTTATGCGAGGTAAGTATTCACTGAATGACCCAGAATATATCATAAACATGATTAAACAGATGACGAACGAAGAGAAGAACAATATTACGGTTAATACTTTCGATATGCTTTGGAAAAATATATGGGGTGATGAAGGTTATAATAATAAGTATAAGATGGAAGAAAATACATCCAAATGCAAGTTTACTGCATTGACTCAAAGTAGTTCCAGATTAGAATTTTCATTAAAAGATTTGATTAATAAAACTGAAGACAAATGGTTAGAACCGGAATGGGGGTTCCCGAAAGGACGTAGGAATTATCAAGAGAATGATTATGAATGTGCAATGCGTGAATTCTGTGAAGAAACTGGATACGATGTAAATATGATTGAACCTATGATAAACATAATGCCGTATGACGAGATATTTACTGGGTCTAATTATAAGTCGTATAAACATAAGTATTTTTTGATGTTCATGAAACCGTCTGAAACGAAAAATACTGATAGTTACCAGAAATCAGAAGTGAGTAAAATGGAATGGGGATCATTGGAAAACTGCTTATCCAAGATTAGGGATTATAATTTAGAAAAAAAAAACATAATAAAAAATGTAGACATTAGTTTGAATAAATTAATGCTTTGTAGGTTATAATCTTGTATATTATATCATATTATAATATACAATAGAAGGTATAAGATGCCACCTAAAACTAAAAAAAAATGCGATTATGTTAATCAACCAGAATGTGTAGAATGTCCTTGCGGAAGGACATATCAATTAAAAGGATTGGGCGAGATTAGTCATTTCAACACTAAAATTCATAAAGCATACGAAGAAAAATACGGAAAAGTTGAACCAAAAATGATTGTCAAAGATAATTTAAAAAGGAAAACTATAAAGAAACAAAACATAAATCGGTTAAAACCAATTAAAATAAACAAAAAAACAATCATCCAAGACGAAGTTAATAGTCTGTCAGAAACTTTAAAAGATAAAATAGAAAATAGCCCATTGGAAACGTTAAAAGATGCAATAGAAAATAACCCATTAGAAATGCTAAAAGATGCAATAGAAAATAACCCGTTAGAAACTTTAAATCACGCAATAGAAAATAAACAAGATTATTTACCAGACGCAGTAAAAATCCCAAAGGCATATGTTGAAGATACTAGCAATATATGTCCATTAACTAACGATAATAGGATATATAAGAAATATAATAATTTTTATACAAAAAGTGGTTCTAAATTTTCATTGTCTACGCCGTCGAAAGAAAGGAGCGTAAGGGTAAACGACGAACATTTGTATAAATATAACGACCATTATTTTATAAAAACATTTTGGATGCTACAAAAAGACAATAAATACAATGATGATTTTTTTACGAAAGGAACTATCGAGAAATTTAATAAATTTCAAAAGGAAGATTATCCTGTAATACATTTTTTGAAGGATAGACTAAGTGTGATAAAAAACAAAAAGTATGTAGATGAAAATGGAATACATCACGATATTACGGATAAGTTTATAGAAAATTTAAACTTTACAACTAAAGACTGGGAACCATTATTAATGAAATGTAATAACGTGATCATTCCTAACAATAATGATAACGATAAAGATATAATTGTGCCACATAATAGGAAAAAAATATTGATACAACGGGTAAAAAAAACAGTTGAAAATCAAAATGAACAAGAAGATTCGCTATCGAGTGGTGATGATGAAACAAAAGATTTTGACCTATCCAGTAATATCGACAATAAAGACATAGAAGACTTTTTATATCCGGAATTAGACGACCCAGAATTCAACACAAAGTTGCTAGAACACGTAGAGTTTAATACAGAAACGACAAACGACCAAGATATTAAGAAGACGCTAGAAGAAATACAGGAAGATATGAAATCATTAGATTTTATACTAAGTCCGCACCAAATATTCGTTAAAAATTTTCTATCACAGCATACTCCTTATAATGGATTATTTTTATTTCATGGACTGGGAACGGGCAAGACATGTTCGGCCATAGGAATTTCAGAAGAAATGCGAAATTATATTAGACAAACGGGAAACGCCAAAAGAAAAAAAATTATAATAATAGCATCGCCAAATGTTCAAGATAACTTTAAAAAACAACTGTTTGACGAATCGAAATTAACGAATTCTACAAGCGGTGGATGGAATATAGACGGTTGTTTGGGAAATACAATGTTGAATGAGATAAATCCAACAGAGATAAAGAATATGAAACGTGAAGATGTAATTATAAACATAAACACAATTATATCATCTTATTATGCATTTTATGGATATACTAAATTTGGAAATCTTGTGAAAGAAATAACCGAATATAAACGTACAGGCGTTGGTGATAAAATAGAGGCACTTAAGAAACAATTCAAAATTAGAAGAATTAAAGAGGAATTCAATGACCGCCTTATAATTATAGATGAGGCACACAATATAAGAGATATAACAGAGACAGATGATACAGGAGACCGCGATATACACAATCAATTGAAAGATATAGCAAGATATTCAGATAACATGAAATTGTTATTACTATCAGGAACACCAATGTACAATAGTAACAAAGAGATAGTTTGGATAGCGAATATTCTCAATTTGAATGATGGTAGAGGTACCATAAAAACCAGCGATGTATTTGATTCTAATGGCAAATTAAAAGACAAAACCTTACTTGTAAATAAACTAAGAGGATATATTTCATACGTCAAAGGGGAGAACCCTTATACATTTCCTTTGCGTTTAAAATGTAAAGAAAACGAAACATTCGTAGAACCATCAAAACAAATGAATGGAATAGAAATGCCAGACAATTCATATGAATTGGTTAAAAACATGTCGATTTGCTACACAAAATTAAGTGATGAATCTATACAAAGGAAAGCATATGATAAATTAATGGAGATTGTCCGTCCAGAGTTATCGGGCAAGAATTCATTCGGTTATTCTGCTTTACAACGTCCGATTGAAGCATTAAATATAGTATATGGTAAACCGGAACGCGTAGATGATATGGATATAGGAATGAATAATGAGGAACAAAAAGTAATAATCCACTCGATGTTAGGTGAAAGAGGATTATCGAGTGTATTACAATATCAAGAAAAAACAATAGACAGTGAAAAAACAAAAGCAAATTACAAATACCTGGATAAATCCAATAGAATATTCGATACAGAGAACCTAAAGAAACACAGTGCGAAAATAAGCAAGATATGTGAGATAATTATAAAATCAGAAGGCATAATTATGATATACTCACAATATATAGACGGAGGAGTTATTCCAGTCGCTCTCGCATTGGAATCATTGGGGTTCAAACGTCGTGTAGGAAACACAGTAAAAAATCTCTTTCACAAAGATGAAATAAAACAAACGTTAACAATGAAAGAAGAAAATGGAAAATCATACACTCCTCATTATATAATGCTTACTGGAGATGATCGATATTCTCCCGATAACGTTGCGGATTTAAAAAATCTCAATAACGTAAACAACAAACACGGCGAAGAAATTAAAGTTGTCATAATTTCACGTGCTGCTGGTGAAGGGGTTGATTTTAGAAACTTAAGACAAGTTCACATATTAGAACCCTGGTTTAATTTAAGTCGCACAGAACAGATTATTGGACGTGCGATTCGTAATAAAAGTCATTATGATTTAAAATTTAATAAACGAAATGTAGAAATATTCCTGCATGCCACGATAACTGAGAATGATACAGAAAGTGCCGACCTATATTTATATCGACATGCATCAAATAAAGCAAAATCAATTGGTGAAATAACTAAAATAATAAAGAATGAGGCAGTAGATTGTGCTCTCGAGTTTGGTAATTATAGCGATTTAAACGCCAGATTGAAGATAGATGGTAATTCTAAAATCGAAATGATTCGTTCTTCCGACCCAGATGGAGAACCAGTTTCAATTAATACAATTGAAATCAAAAATAATACTTATTTCGACTTTACATCGATATGTGATTACTGTAATTGTGTTGAATTACAATGTAGTGGTAAAAAACCACCAGAATCAAAGGTACATTCAGTTACATATAATACAGAACACGCAAAAAGTAATATACAAAATATATTACGCAAGATTAGACTCGAATTTGAAATGGCACCAAAGGGACTTTTCTATTTTAAAAACGACGATTTATATAATATAATCAATGTTCATATGACATATACACGTGAACAGTTTGATATGGCTATAATAAGTCTGCTGGAAGATAAGAGTGAAATACTAATGGATAGATATAAACGCAAAGGTAAATTAATAAGTAAAGGTGAATATTATTATTTTCAACCGTTTGGAATAACCGATATTAACGCTTCTATATTCGAACGTTCAGTAAAGGTTCTCCACAATCCTTCGAAAATATCAATTCCAGTTCCCGATAGCGAATCTGATATCATAATTAATAATGGGGAAACAATATTTAATAATATGAAGACAAATTACGAAAATGTATTCGACAATACAGCGAAACCAATAAATGCAGATAAGAGGGACTGGTTTGACGCTTTAAAGTATATAAAAAGACACCTAATAGATGATGTTAAAATCGCTGAAAATTTAATACAGAGATATGCAGTGTATCATATGTTAGATACATTGAATTCAATCGATATTTTAAAACTATTAAATTCTGATTTATATTCACAAATAACGACAACGACAGACGATAACTTTGTCAAATATACAAAACAATATTTTGATTTACGTACGTTGTATGGTGATAATAATATAGAATATATATATATATTAAATTCTATTTCTAACGATGATACAGATACAACAAATAAACCTATGTTTTTTATGAAAAATGATGGTAAATGGAGTAGTGATGTAATTGATGTGGTAATAAGAGAAGAGTTGATTCAGGAACTTGTAACCGAAATATCATCAGAATTTAAAGATCGCCCAGTGGACAATATATTTGGTTTGATTAACTCTAAATTCAAACGCGGTATCGAGCTACGTGAATTTAAAGTCCGAGAAAAGGATGTATCAAAGAATAAAGTTGGTTCCATTGTACGTGGAACATACGAAACAAATCACCAAATCATAAATGAAATTACAAAGGAATTAAAAATATCATACAAAAGCATAGTAACAAAGAACAATAAAGAAAATAATATACTGAATATTGGTAAAAAAAACGAAAATGGTATTGAGGTGTTTACATTCTTAAACAATAATTATAAAGCGGCTATTACAGGCGCTTTGCCTACGCTTATAGAAATATTATTACGATATAGAAATGACACACATAAAGAAACAATGTCGTTTCTAAATATCGAAAGTTTTGACCTTTTTAGAAAATATAAGGAAATGTCTGCTAAACAAAATTGGTAAAAATGGTAAAATTGATAAATTTTAAGTTAATTTATCTATATAAAATATACACACTATATACATACAATGACAGACAAACGAGAACAGAAAATTTTCGGGGTTTACAATCAAGGATTATTAACTAAAAAAATACATCTGAGTATAAGAGAGATAGGTAAAAACGTTAAAAAAATTTTAGAAGAAAGAGTTTCGGATATTTATCAAGGTAAATGTATCGACGAAGGTTTTATTAAACCTGGTTCTATATCATTGATGACGTATTCTTCAGGCGTTGTAAATGCGGATTATATAGAATTTCAAGTTATATTCGATTGTATGATATGTAACCCTGTTGAAGGAATGTTAGTCGAATGTAAAACAAAAACAATAACCAAAGCGGGAATACACGCGGTTCACACAGATAAAGATGGTATATCACCACTTACTTTATTTATTGCACGAGACCATCACAATACAAATGCTTATTTTAATAGCATAAAAGAAGACACTAATATAACTGTAAAAATAATAGGGGTTAGATACGAATTGGACGACGAATATATATGTGCTATTGCGTCTCTACCGTCTAAGACCGTGCAACGTGATGAAAAAAAGATTAAGATTAAGATTACAAAATAGACAATTCTAAGTAAAATGTATATAAAACCTTTCTTATATTTATATATATAATCCGATGACTAATATAATGGAACTGAAACAACTGAAAGAAAATATAGAGAAAATGGATAAAAGTAATCAAATCGACATTTTGAAAATACTCAGGGATAATAATAAGGTGATTTTAAACGAAAATAAAAGTGGGGTATATGTGAATCTCACATACTGTCAACAAGGTGTAATTGACGAAATCATTAATTATTTAGATTATACGAATAAACAAGAGCAAATATTGAAAACAATAGAACAAGAAAAAGATAACGTTAAAACCGTTTTTTTTAATAATCCGTCATCCACGTAGAATTCATAAATGGATATACCAATACGTATAAACCAACGAAGAATTCAATGCGCATAGCGGATTTATATTATATTACGAAGAGATAGCAGGATGGTTTCGTTTTTCATACTTGATATAACGACGTTACAATAAAATATAAATATAAAAGATTTAAAGCGTTTTTAACGTTATAACAAGACAATGACTATCATGCATGACATATTCGTTGGTGATTCTATTACGATAGAACGTATAGGTGAATTAAAAAATATTATGTATACAGTAGATAAATATAATACGTACAGATGTGGATACAATGTGGATACGAAAGACATTGTACTAAATGAAAAAGTTGAATTAACAGATATAGCAGATGAGTCTATAATTCCAAAAAGTAAAGATCACTTATTTTGGTGTTGTTATATTGGTCATTATGGAATTGAAAAGTATAATGAACTAAAACACAGAGCAGGAAACATAGGAATGGAGGAAAAACAAAGAATAATGGAACACTTTAAATCATCTCCTAGTATGTTAAAAAATATAAATCAAAAAATGACTAAGGACCGTAGTCAAGAAATTATGTCTGAAATTATGGTAAATGATAAAGTCAGTATAAACTCATTACCTGCTTTCGCATTGTATTATAATATACGGATTCTTATAATAAAAGAAGACCGAATATATATTGATATATCAAGTATAGACGAAAACTATGATAAAACAATTTTAATAAGAAAGATAAATGATAAAACATATGGAATCGACTTGAATGCTAACGATGACAAAATTGCAAAAATAGAAAGAGATTGTGTATTATTATTTAATCACGATAAGCCATTAAAAGCGGTTTCGAACTTTAAAATAGACGAACTCAAAGCATTAGCGAATAAGGTTAAAATAGATATAGAACCAAAGATATCAAAGACAGAATTGTATGGACTCATTTCTATGAAATGTATTTGGTAAAATTGAATAATAAATATAAATAATATATATACTATATACTACTTATAATGGATAAATCGAAAAACTCATCACCTAAAGAGCAGATGGATAAATCGAAAAACTCATCACCTAAAGAGCAGATGGATATAATAATTGAAAGCTATTTAGCGAGTAATCCAATTGCTCGAATGGATGGTAAAGAAAACGAAGTTGAGGTTAGATTTGGAACTAATACTCGCAAGCATAATCCATTCACTAAAATCGATTATGATAACGTTGTAAAGAAACTATATGCTTCTGGTTTTAAATGTAGCAATGTTGATGGTACGCATAGTTTACGCATATATCACGAGTATGCTGACAAAGCCAGTGGCATTAAACGGATGTCGAACATCCGAACCGAGGTGAATGGGATTGACTTGATACAAGAGTACTGTAAAACGAATAGCATTGAGAGTATACTAAATTTACCATCGACAACATATGATAAGATTATATTTAATCAGAAATCGGGTGTAAAATTAGATGACGGAACATATCTGAAATACGCAGACTTTGAGGATTTCAACATGCGTGTTTCATACCAATTGGAGCAGGTTTACACCGCTCGTTCTCCGTTAGTGCGTAGTATAGTTGACAAATGGAATGATATGAAAAAGACGTTTCGTTATATGAACCGTATTAGAATGTATCACGACGATTTACCTGTATTTGCCGACATTAGTATAGTTAAAAAATCATCAACCGCAAATGGTATTCCTATTAAGAATTATACAGTGCAAGATGCGAAGTTATTTAATAATCCAGAGGCATATGAAATCGAAATGGAATTGGATAATACTCGTATGGGAATTGGAACAGAATATAATGATATCAAAAGTATATCCAATGTTATTCGTAAATTTACAAGAATTGTAATGAGTGGGTTACAAGGGACAAACTTTCCTGTCTCATATTCAGAGCAATTTAATATACAACAAGAATACATGAAAATAGTAAACGGTGACGAATTTCAACCAAGAAAGATGAGGTCGCGCGATTTTACGGGTCCATCATCTTACACACTACAAATTCCAAATATAATGGAACTGAATGAAAATGTAAATATACCCAATATAAGAAAAGACTACACTGTAACAGATAAAGCGGATGGTAGTAGATGTTTGATGTTTATTAATGGTGAAGGTAAAATATACTTGATAAATATTAATTTATCCGTAATATTTACAGGTTCTTCTACGAAAGTAAAAGAATTGTTTAATAGTATAATTGATGGAGAGCATATTACACAAGATAAACACGATACTTCTATAAATCTTTATGCTGGTTTCGATATTTATTATATTAATAAAAAGAGTACCAGGGCGTTGGAATTCTACCCTGTCACTACGTCATTGGAAGAAGATGAAAACAAAAGTAACGCTAAACCTAAAGTATATAGGATTCAATTACTGAATAAATTAATATCTGAATTGAACCCTATTTCGGTTGTAAAAAACAAAACGTGTGAATTATCAATAGTCTGTAAAAAGTTCTACGCTACATCAGATACAACAACCATTTTCAATTGTTGTTCGAAAATATTGGGTGATATAGGTGACGGGTTGTATCAATATAATACCGATGGACTTATATTCACGCCCGCAAGATTCGCAGTGGGAAGTTCTGAAATGGGAAAACCTGGACCCATTACGAAACATACATGGGAACATTCGTTCAAATGGAAACCTTCCCAATATAATACAATTGATTTCTTAGTAACCGTAAAAAAAGACAAAACTGGTAAGGATAATATACACAATATATTTCAAGATGGAATTAGCACCGAATCTAACGTAATAACGCAATACAAAACACTTATATTATTATGTGGTTATGATGAGAAAATTCACGGTTTTATAAATCCTTGCGAAGATATCATACAAAATCGAATACCCAATGCCAATGATGTTGATACAGACGATGGATATAAAGCAGTCCCATTTCAACCAACGAATCCATACGACACGAACGCTCGTTATGCTAATATAATTTTGAAAAGAGATGGTTCTAATGATTTATTAATGTTCACAGATGAAGGAGAGTATTTCGAAGAAGATATGATTGTAGAGTTTAGTTATGACATTTCTAAAGGTGATGGATGGAAATGGACACCGCTAAGGGTGAGATATGATAAAACGATGGAGTTGAGGAGTGGGCAGCGAAATTATGGGAACGCGTATCATGTAGCTAATAGTAATTGGCAATCTATACACCAACCCATCGGACCAGAGATGATTTCGTCTGGTGATAACATACCCGAATATATAGAAGAATTCGGAGAAGAGGAAAACGGTAAAGCAAGTGATGGGGTATATTATAATCGTCGTGATGCGGATGATAAGAGGACTAAATCAATGAGGGATTTTCATAACTTATACGTAAAAAATAAGTTGATTCGCGCTGTATCAAACCGCAATGATACGCTCATCGATTATGCGGTTGGAAAAGGTGGTGATTTACCTAAATGGATTTATGCGAAACTAGGGTTTGTATTTGGAATAGATATTTCAAAAGACAATATTCAGAATAGAATGGACGGTGCATGTGCTCGATATTTAAAATATCGCAAAACGCATAAAGTAATGCCTGACGCGCTATTTGTAAATGGAAATAGCGGACAATTGATTCGTTCTGGTGACGCTTTGATATCCGACAAAGACAAGGAAATTACAAAAGCTATATTTGGTAAGGGTCCAAAGGACGCCAACTTATTGGGTGCTGGTGTTTACAAGCATTATGGTATCGTTAGTGATGGATTTCATATAAGTTCCTGTCAATTTGCCTTGCATTATTTCTTCGAAAATAGAGCAACGATTCATAGATTTGTTCGTAATTTATCTGAATGTACTCGCCTAAATGGATACTTTATTGGTGCTTGTTATGATGGTGCAACAGTATTCAATAAATTAAAGGGTAAAAATGAAGGTGATGCCATTGTAATTATGAATGGACAAGAAAAGAGATTTGAACTTACGAAGATGTACAATCAAACTGGATTTCAAGACGATGATACAAGTTTGGGATATAAAATAAATGTTTATCAAGATACAATTGGTAAGACATTTGGTGAATATTTAGTAAATTTCAATTATTTCAAGCGAATTATGGAAGATTATGGATTCGTCATATTATCAAAAGAAGAAGCAAACCAGAAAGGATTGCCCGATAGTTCGGGGTTATTTAGTGAGTTATTTAATGATATGAATCAAGAAACTGGGAATTCTTCATATAAACGATCAAATTATAGAAGTGCACATTTGATGACCGAAGACGAAAAACAAATATCGTTCATGAACCGTTATTTTGTATTCACTAAAGTAAGAAATGCTGACGTTTCGAATATATATAAAAATGTTACACATAAAACTGCTGAGGAAATCGACACAACAAGCAAACCTGGTAGTATTATTATAAAGATTAAGCGCAAAGGAAAGGTGAAAATAACCGAATAAAATATTAAACCGACGAACATTCGAATCCGCTATGCGGAAGACGCAAACTATCAAACCCTTAGGAAAATGAATATAAAACCATTGTCGTAATGTATATAAGAAATGTTATATTTATTGTTACCAAATACACATATTATAATATATAAGCATATTACTTGTATTGTGAGCGACGAAGAAACTAAACCGAAGTTATCACCCTCATTGTGTAATTATTTATATAGTATTAAAAATAAAATAAACGATCGGGGCGATGCGTGGAATAATTATAAGAAATATACGAACCCATATGAATTTATAAATACCAATGTACCTGGTAAAAATAAACCGATATCAGGTATTAAACCACTATCCCGTTCTTATTACAAAATGTTGGAAATTGTTTCATTTTTTAATCTATGTCATTATTCTGCTTCTAATACATTTGAGAGTAAAAGCAGTAAGATTTTAACTAACGTACCTATCAATAGTTTCCATTTGGCTGAAGGACCTGGAGGGTTTATTGAGGCACTAGCACATATGAGAGATAATAAATGTGATACTTATATTGGTATGACTATTCTTGATAATAAAGATGATTATAATATACCGGCGTGGAAAAAAAGTCAGAAATTTTTAAGTGAAAATAAAAATGTATTCATTGAAAACGGTGCTGATAAAACTGGAAACATATTATCTATCGATAATTTCCAACACTGTTATGATAAATATAAATCATCATTTGATATAATCACGGCAGATGGAGGTTTCGATTTCTCTAGCAATTTTAATAATCAAGAATTAAATATTACAAAATTGTTATATGGACAAATTTGCTATGCTCTTTGTTCGCAGAAACAAGGTGGTAGCTTTATACTAAAAATTTTCGATTGTTATATGGAACACACTGTTGACTTATTGTATATATTATCGGCTTTCTATAAAAAGGTTTATATAACCAAACCACAGACCAGTCGTTACGCCAATTCCGAAAAATATGTTGTATGTAAGGATTTTCTATTTGACGATTGTGCTGATTTTTTTCCTACATTGAAAGATACCCTCTATAAAGTTATTCACACCGAACATAATATTCATCGTTTATTAAAAACAAATATTTCGAGTCATTTCATAAATAAATTGGAGGAATACAACGCCATTTCAGGACAACAACAAATGGAAACTATACAAAATACATTATTGATGATTGCTAATAATACAAAGCAAGACAAACTGGATAGCATAATCAAAACAAATATGTTACACTGTATTAAATGGTGTGAAAAACATAATGTAGAAGTAAACACATTTACATCTCCATCTACAAACTCGTTCTTGAAATATTCTTCGTCGCTACCAAACGACATTGTTATTTAAACGACAATCTGAATACTTTATATAATTATTCAATCGTCTATATTGCGTTCGCAAAGGTCCTTACCGAACATTTTTTCATAATATCTGAATATTTTGAAAACGTTGGAGTTTTTTTCATCGGATAACCTATCTTGTCCTTTTTAGTATAGCCATACGAAGGAACACCATAAGCAACTGCGTTTGCTGTATGGTTTCCGTACGCACTTCTCATTGAACCAGCAACTGTGTTAATCGTATTATATTTGCGACGAGTTATTAAATCACTAGATGATACCGCTCCTTGTGTTGCGAAACCTGGATTACTTGGTTTGTAATATACTATTTTTCTTTTTGGATAAAAAGCAGTCTTTGTATTGAATGCTTCGGTAGTTAATCCTACAATGTTATTGTTACTCGCGGGTAATTTACTATTTATGCTAATTGAACCCATTTTTGCATATAACTCCGTAGAACTTACATTGTCAAACCATAATTGAATGTTTTTTGTAGAAGGAGCGTCAGGAATTGCTGTAGTCCACAATGGTGGATTCGCCAATTCAATCGGACTAATTGCACCTAAATAGGTTGTTGTATTAAATTTATTATACCCTGAAGATTCCAAGACCATTAATTCGTTTTCTTGGTCGTATTTCAATGATATTGGATATATTTTTCGCAGGGTTGGTTCTACTGTAAAATAATGGTAATTATTATCCATAGTTGTGTGTAAGATATTATTTATATCTTTCACATCGTATTGTCCAGGTGGTACAATTACATTATAACTTAAATCATCAAACCAAATATATTTAAACGACCCTTGAGTATGTAGGGATTCTTTTATACAATTTTCACCAGAACTAGATGTATAAATATTTCGAGAAGCACCAGAAGAACCAGCGGATGAAGTTACATCACCACTATAAACATGGAAATTACTGTTAGATTTGTATGAGAGACTTCGACTTTCTAGGTATTGCTTAGTATCTGTAAAATATGAAGGGGCAGTTGTATGCTCATTATATTTTTTTCTTATCATACCACTACTACGAACACGACGGCGTGCATTATCTTCTGCTGATAAAAACACTTTACACGGTTCAGTGTTATTTTCACAACCCTTATCTACAGTAATATTAATTATCTGTGTATTTTTTATACCAATACAATCATTTGTATTAGTGGTTATAGTTCCACCTGGACGGTCAAAGTCGAATATACGCCCAGATGTGCGCGGATTAGTAAATATAGTATTTGTTGCGATTTCTTTTCGATATATTTTTAGAGGCAAAGCACGGAAATATGCGGATTTGTCTGAAGTACTGTAATTATTGTATTTTAATCCACTACTTATTTGCGTGAATATGTTATCAGGATGTTTCCAAATTACTATTGGCGTTTCGTGTATTAAGACACTCATATTATATTTTATATATATATATATAAAATAACCAAATTTCTAGTAAATCATTCGTACTAAATTGTAGGAATATAGGATATTATACTCTATCGCCATATAACGCTTTATCTTACACCTTTTTACATTTCAAACGCCGGTTTTGTCTAAAATGTAAATTGTATCTTTATTGAAATGATTTAGGAAAAACTATTTTAGTTAATTTTTAGTTAAATTATATATAAATATAGTATATAACTAAAATGGTTAATTATAGTTGCGAAAGGTGTTATAAGACCTTTACCCAAAAATCACATTATATCCAACACAACAAACGGAAAAATATGTGCGAAAATAATGCCGATAAAATCAAGGTGTTAATTGATAAAGCAGTTGATGATAAACTTAACGCTATAATTCCTGAAAATGCAATTATACATAAAGATAAAATTGATTTAAATATTATTAATTTAACTGAACAACAAACTATACCTAATATGGAAACTAAACAAACAAAAGGTTTAAATCGTAATACTATTGATAAATATTACACAAAGGATATTGTGGTTGAGTTATGTTTAAATCTCGTTAAAAAATATATACAAATAAACTCCGTTGATTTGATTATAGAACCGAGTGCCGGTAATGGTTCTTTTATTACAGGTATTAAATCAATAACGAGTAATTTTAAATTCTATGATTTAGAACCTGATAATGATGAAATAATAAAACAAGATTATTTACTATATGACTATGATATTATTAAGCAAACTTTTAGTAAAATACATATAATAGGCAATCCTCCATTTGGTCGTCAATCTTCATTAGCAATTAAATTTATAAAAAAATCTTGTGAATTTTGTGATAGTGTTTCATTTATATTACCTAAAAGTTTCAAAAAAGATAGTTTAAAAAAACAATTTCCATTAAATTTTCATCTTATATTTGAAATAGATTTACCAGACAAATCATTTTTAGTAGATGGTGTAGAACATAATGTTCCTTGTATATTTCAAATTTGGGAAAAAAAAACAACTAATAGAGTTGTAAATGAAAAATTAGAACCAGTAAATTTTATATTTGTTGGAAAAACAGAAAATCCAGATATATCATTTCGTCGTGTAGGTGTTAATGCTGGAACAATAGATAAAAAGATTGATGAAAAAAGTATCCAATCTCATTACTTTATAAAATTTACAAATGGAAAATCTATTACTGATAATATAAATATATTATATACAATTACATATGATTTTAACAATACAGTTGGTCCTAAATCCATATCAAAACAGGAATTAATATTTAAGTTCAATCCATTATTAGAATGTTAAGTAAAGTATGAGATAATATTATTTTGTAAATTATTCAAATAACATAATGTATTATTTTCAAAACCAGTTTCAAATAATTTATATGCTTTATTTTTTTTACTTTTAAATTGTATTTCATTACAAACAACACATAATAACCTACTATTTTCATTATTATGTTTATTATTCTCTATGTATTTTGAACCTCTGTTAAGTTGTTGTCCTCCGCCCCATAAATCCAATTGGTTCATACCAATAATAATTTTATTAGTTGATTTTTCCAAAATATACCAATCTGGTATTTCAGTAGTAATATGACCTTCGCATTTTTTTTCAAAACAAATTTCAAATCTCTCTGAGTGTAATGATAATTTTGTGATAAATTTCTTTACTATATTATTAAAGTGATTTCCTCTTATAACTCCTTTTGTTCCTGCTGGTATTAATTGTAATAAATATTCTTCTATTATTTTTTGTTTTGTTTCTTCGTCCATATATTTTCCCAATATATCGCTCAGTTTTTTTATTTCATTTTTAACTGAATTGCAATCTTTATATTTACACATTAATTTTGCGTCGGTTAATTCTTCCAAAGTTTCATAACAAACTTCTTGTTTTATTCTTGTGTTAATATCTTCCATAGATAATTCAGGTTCAATAATAAGTTTAACTTTTTGGTCTGTCATCTTTTAATATTATAATACTTATATGTTTAAGTATTCCATTTCGATTTTTTTATAAATCAATTTTTGTGAAAAAATAACTCAATAATATATATATGCCTTCTCGTAAAAGTAATGATTATAATTTAACAGCAGAAGAAGTTTGTAAATTATTTAATATTAAAAAGGAAGTGGAAAAAGTTAGACCATCGTAGGTGAGATTCCTACTATTGATTTTACATTATTGGTTATTTTTTACTCCGCGAAGCGGCGTTTTAGATTACCAAGGATGTAAAGTATGAAAACCTAAAAGAAAATATCCAAAAAGCAATAAATGAAATACCAAACGAAAAATATGAAAATATATTCAAATGTGCTTATGACAGACCAGATAAATATGTAGAAAAAAATAAAACACGAAAAATAAAGAAGAATTGTAAATTATTTTTATATGGGTTAGGACTATATAAAAATCGGCGTTTGAAATGTAAAAAGGTGTAATAGAGCA
>Ga0209390_10001329_pt1 | contig 48492 bp, 53 predicted proteins | sample BON01_FD_187212 | JGI IMG/M metagenome (GOLD analysis project Ga0209390, IMG submission 187212) | Freshwater microbial communities from Lake Bonney liftoff mats and glacier meltwater in Antarctica - BON-01 (SPAdes) (version 2) | ecosystem: Environmental > Aquatic > Freshwater > Ice > Glacier...
CTTCACTCGTAATGAAGGGGTCCCCGGTTCGAATCCGGGCGTCGGCTTGGAGGAAAGCGCTGGTAACGCGGCGTTTTCTCGTTCTAACGCCTCGAGCGGCGAAGGCACGGTGTAGGCCTATGGAAGCGTTATGGAAGCCTGCTGGCGCCGCGTACGTCGCGCTCGCTAGCCAATGAGCTAACTGATAGCGCCCAGCGGCAAGAGTGCTAAGACACGCTAATGCTGACCGCCGTTAGGGAATGAAGTACATCGGGTTGGGCAGCAGGAAGCCCGCGTCGGCGTAGCCGCCGCTCATATCACTGACTTGGTCCCCGACCGAGATCGCAATCCGCCAGCCTTTTCGTTCAAGGCCACGGCGTGCCTGAGACTTGTAGGCCGCGGCGGTGGTCTGGTAGTTAGCCGGATCGCGGGTAATTAATGAGCGGTAGCCGTTGGCCCCGAGCTTGCTAAGGCAGGCTGCGGTATAGGACAGCTGCGTGTCCTTGCGCCCGGTGATGATCACAATCGCGACGCCGCGCGAGCGGGCGTAGCGCAACAGGGCGAGCGTCGGCGTGATCGGCGGGTTGGCGCAGGCCTCCATTATTTTTACTTCGTCGAAATGATTGGCATCCCAGTTGACCTGCGGACTGGCGTAATACTGGTACCAGCTCTCAAGCGTGTCATCCATGTCGAAGACGGCCATCGCTCGGCACTTTGCGACCCGAGCGCGGTTCGCGGTTCGCCCGCACTTGCGGTCCAGCCAGCGCTTCAGATAACTGCGGGCCAGGGCGACCGTGTCGTTGATGTCGGCTGTGTAGCCGCCGGTCTCGCGGAACTTAACGATGTCAGCGCCGGTGGCAGGCTGCACGATGTATGGGGCCGGCGCGGCCAGTGGTGGCAGGTGCTGGTCAGAACCGACGATCTGCGTGCCCGCGGTTGCGCCACCGAACTTCAAGCTAACAATCGAGGCCGGCGCTGCTGGCGCGAGCAGGGCGGCAAGCGCGAGCGCAAGTACTGCAGCAAGGCTCAGTACGCTGACTGGTTTGCGAACTCTGCGAAGCATCAAACTGAACTTACCGAGATTCCTCGGCGATGGCGCCGGCTCAGGCGGGGCCGACCTCGACGCCCTTCCAGAAGGCGACGTGGTCACGGATGTTCTCAGCCTCAGGCTTCGGGTCGCGGTAGACCCAGGCGGCGTCAACGTTTGAGTCGCCGCCCGCTTCGATTGTGAAATAGGACGCGGTTCCCTTCCAGGGGCAGCCGGAAGTAGTGGCCGAGCCGGTCAGCAGCTCGCTATTAACTGAGGCCAGCGGGAAGTAATGGTTGCCCTCGACGACGACGGTCGCGTCAGACTGCGCGATCGTTTCGCCATTCCAGGTTGCGGTCATTTTGTCAGCCATAAGAGAAGAGTCTAAGCGGTTCGCGCGGCTGCGGGCAGTCAGGCGGCCTGCGAGAGCATCACGGCGACGATCAGCGCGTGCCCACTCCAGGCCAGTGTTCGAAGCCACGAGTAACGAACGAGGCCGCGGTGGACGCGGCTGTCAAAGCCTGCGCTGAGCTGGCCGTGGCTCGGCACAGCCAGCAGCGCCGTCGCCAGCCAGGTGCTCAGCGCAAGGACGAAGCCGGCGAGCGTGAGGCCTAGCGATACGCCAGCGGGGCGGCTGAACAGCAGCAGCGCCGAGCTAACAAGCTCAGTCGCCATCGCCGGCAGCACGAGCGGAGCTATCCGCTGCGAGTGACGTCGGTGATATTCGACGAAGCTCGCCTCGCCGACCGCGGCGAAGAGCGGGTACTGAACAACCTGAATTAACCAGCCGAGCCCGGCCATAAACCAGGTCGCTGCGGCGCAGATGATCAGGACAGTCACGCGGCCAGCATCCCGCCCGATTCGGATGGCGCAGCCCTGAAGCCCGCGGCGCGGCTAACTCGGGCGCGACCAGCAGCCGCGATCGCGAGCGTCAACTACCTTTGTCAGATGGATCAAAAATCAGCCGTAGCGGTTCACCCGCTCGCCGACCATCAGCTCAGCGATGCGCTGGCTCGCTTTGAAGGTGGCGACGAGATTCCCGTCTCTATTTTTGTAACCGAGTTCGTTCGCGGCGACGGGCCGCCGCTCCACATACATCCGTACGCGGAAATTTTTCTGGTCGAGCTAGGAGCGGTCACCTTCACGGTCGAGGACGAGCAGATCGAAGTAGCGGCTGGCAACATTGTCGTTGTCGCTGAGCAGACAAAACACAAGTTCGTCGGCGCCAGCGATGCGAGTAATCGTGTCATCAGCATCCACCCCGCGGCGCACGTTGTTCAGGACAACCTCGAGTAGCGCAGCTCAGCTCAAGCGATTCTTGGGCCGACGAACGCCGCCGGCACGAGTGCACACCAGCGTGCTCGCAACTTCTTCGCGACCGACGTGTTCGAACAAAGGCAAGTCAATGTCGTAACGATCCCGCTTGACGGGCAGAGGGGAACTCGAGTTGAAGGTGAGCAAACTAGCGTCGGTAATCGATGGCAGCACAATCAGCTCCTCCCAGCGACGGCGTGTGCTCGCAGCGCTGATTCTTTCGGCCGTCGCGCTAACGATCGCCATGCTTTCGCCGCGACTCGCGAACGCGACCGCCGCCGTGACGCGGGCCAGCGACCCGTTCGGCCGAGCCGCAAAGCTCTACGTAGACCCGTCAAGCCGAGCGGCAGTTCAAGCTCGCCAGTGGCGGACAAGCCGGCCTGCCGAAGCACGACGCATCGACCTAATCGCGAAGCGACCAGTCGCCACTTGGCTGGGCGACTGGAACAACCAAGTTGGCGATGATGCGGCCTCCCTGGCGCGCCGGGCACGGCGCGCCGGCGCGGTTCCTGTCGTAGTCGCGTACAACATTCCCCAGCGCGACTGTGGCTCTTATTCGGCTGGCGGAGCTCACTCCGCCGCCGCGTACGCCAAGTGGATCTCGGCGCTAGCGGGCGGCCTAGCCCGTGGGCCAGCAGCGGTGATTCTCGAGCCAGACGCGATTGCTGGCTGGGACTGCCTTGATGAGGCGGGCCGCGCGCGCCGCGCCGCGATGCTCCGCGGCGCTGTAGCAACGCTCTCGCGCCGTGGCATTTCGGTCTATCTCGACGGCGGCAATTCGAATTGGAAATCACCCGCAACGATGGCAACCCGACTGCGCAGTTCTGGCCTGGGCAAGGCACGCGGGGTCGCGGTCAACGTGTCGAACTTCCGCACAACCTCGGAGTCACTTCGATACGTGCGAGCCCTCCGCAGCAAGCTGCCAGGGATGCGCGCGGTGATTGACACCAGCCGCAACGGGCAAGGCCCAGCAGCAGATCAGTGGTGCAACCCGGCCGGCCGCGGTCTTGGCTTGGCGCCGACCGTCTCCCCCGGGCTCGAGCCACTCGACGCGCTCCTTTGGATCAAGGCGCCGGGCGAATCTGACGGAACCTGCAATGGCGGGCCGGCCGCTGGCGAGTGGTGGCCTGAGCAAGCGCTCGGGCTGGCAATGCGCGCGGCACGGTGAATTGGCCCCTAGTGGGCAACTAGGCCCTGGCGGTAGATCGCGAGCTCATCGAGGTGGCGATCGGCGTCGCCTATCAAGCGCTCAAAGGCGGTCGCGTCGTCAGGGCGTTGCGCGCCGATAAACGTGACGACGCCGCTTTCCTGAATAGCGTTTAGGCGGGCTGTGAGATCCTCGAGCTCAGTCAGTGAGCGTTCGGTAATTTGGTCCTGACCCAAGGCGAACTGTGCTCCCGATTCGGTGTCCTCTACCTCGTCGAATGAGGCAGCGATCGCCGTTGCGGCTCGAAGGTCCTCGTCGACCTCCATCGCGTAGTCGTAATGAATCAGGTGCCTGCCCGGCTCGTGGCCCGACTCTTCGACCAGCGTCGTTGCCTTGAGGCTTGCCGCCAACACCAGCGCTCGGGTTTGATCGCGCTGGGTGCGGTCGGTGCCGATGATCGAAGTGCAGTAATTGCGCAGCGCGTTAGCCAAGTCGGCAAGCCCCGCGCCGGCATGACTGGAGGTTCGAGTGGGCCATAGCCTGCTGGCACCAATTACAAGAAGCCCAGCGGCAAACGTTTGCAGCACTCTGCCTCCGGTCGGCGCTGAGCCCATGTCGAGCAGCACGGGTACTGGGCGTATCCCCTCGTGGACCACATCGCCGACAAGGTTGCCGCGACGTTCGACCGATACGGGGAGACTCAAGCGCCGTCGACTCGTTACAAGGATCTCGTCGACCTAGTAGCGATCGTGACCGAGGCGTCGGTGAAGGCGCAGCCGCAGATGGCGGCGCTGGCCTCCGAAGCCAAGCGGCGCGGCATCATGCTGCCGCCACGGTTTGATGTGCCCGCACGCGACCTGTGGGAGCGGGGCTACGCGGCGGAGGCTGGCCGGTCGCTCCTGCCGGAGGCTCGCACACTCGATCAGGCGCTCGCCGTCGTCCGCCCCTTCCTCGACCCGCTTCTGAACGGAACGGCGGTCGGCCGGTGGAATCCCAAGCAAGGGCGCTGGGTGTCCTAAGCAAGCTAGAGCCGCAACGGCTCCGTCACAAACCGTCGATCGAGTCGGCGGCAGCGCCAGTCATGGGCGCGGGGCGGTACACATTTCAACCGGCGGATGTGGAGCAGTATTCAGGCGGTGTCTACACCGCGCCCCGCGAAGCCTGCCCAACCCGCGCCCCGATCACGCGACAACAACCGCAGATCGTCGCGGCCCGCAGCCCCGCCCGAACACCACCGCCGCGACGGCCTCAACCGGCCCCACAACGCGCAACGTCAACGATCAACAACGACTCGTGCACGGTCCGGGCTAGCGGTGGTGGTGCTTGCGCGGCGGCGTCTGCGCCTTGAGCTTCAGTCGGCGTCTGTCGATCGTTGTCGGCTTGGACCGCGGCCCGATCAGTGCAGAGGCCAGAACGGTTATCTGGTGTCCCTTCGCGCGTTTGATCGCGCTGCGGCCAGACTTGGTGATCTGCACCCAGATCCGCTGGCTCTTACCCTCAGCGATCGAGAAGCCGACACGCCCGATGACGAGCGACTTCGAACTGATCCGGCGCTTGCGTACTTCCACCGAACCGACGTGCCGCGTCTTGGCTTTGTAGGTAAGGATCAGCTCACCCTTGCAAGGGTCGCCTCCGCAGCCGAGCGCCAGGAGCGCGCGACCATGGCTGCCGAGCTTGACCGCGTGCGAGTTGATCCTCACGTGCGCCTTTTTCTTGTCGTTGGGCTTTACGGGTGCTGGCGTTGGTGCTGGCGCTGGCGGTGCTGGCACTGGCGCTGGCGGTGCTGGCGGCGTCGCATTTCCGACACAGCCTGTCGTATTCGGACCCTGGTCGGAGTCGATCGTGAGCTGCAGCGTCGCGACAGCGGAGTTGAGAGGAAGAGTGACCGCAGTCGGGCCGACATCATGAAATGAGTACCCGTAAGCGGCCGAATAGTTAGCGATCGTGGCCGCATACTCGTTGAAAGCGGTGAACGCATCGACCCCGGAGCGGGCAGCAGCGAAGTCGGGCTTGCCCTGCCAGTTCGCAACATTGTTTCCATACTTGCCGCCCCAGTAACCGAGCGCGAAACCGGCAACAACATCGCGGTATATCACCGAGTACTGATTGTTGTCACCAATTGAGGCTGGCTGGCCGTTGACGGTGTATGCGGTGTTGCCGGTGTAGATACCTTCAGCGAGAGTCGACCCGGGGATCGAGATCGTCTCCCCCGTGACCCGCGTTGCGCTTGGCGGCGTAGTGAAGGTTCCGTTGAGCGTGATCGAACCGTCAGGCTGAAATGTTCCCGAGTAGTTGATGTTCTGGAACGGGCTGCCAAAAAAGCTGTCCTGAACTGTTATTTTCTTCCCGACCATCGACTGGATATACGGATTCATTGAGGCATAACTGCTGCTCGGCGCGAGCTGCGGAGATAGAAACCGCACAAACTGGTTGCCACTCTGCACCTCTGCCCCAGGGCCTATGGCTTGTAGCTGCGGCAAGATCGTTGAGGTGTGACAGCGGTAGGTGAGCGCCTGCCCAACAACATTGTTGCTTGAGTCGAGCGCCTGCATATCCATCGGAATACCGAAAAAGTCAACCGCGGTCAGGTTCGCAACACCCGGGTTCGTGAACTCAATCTTGTCGTAGCGCGCACCTGCGGTCGGCGGCTCCGCGTTGTTGACGGGCGCGCCGTACGAGACATATAGCCGGCCGGCGGTGATCGCGCCTAGTGAAAACGTCGAATTGGCGATCTGGCTGAGCCGTTTTGGCGTGTCGTTGGGTAGCTGACCATCGGTACTCGAACCGTTATCGAGCATCAGGTAGATGTTCTGCGGCAACTGACCTGAGCTGTTCACGATCCGGACGTTTACTGCGGCAGCGGGTCCTGCTGTCGCGGCGACCGCTATACAGGCAATCGTCGCGGGGATCGTAGTTCTGCTGATCCATTTCGCTCCCGGCATCCAAAAGTAATCTATCGCATTGAACATTCGCTCAAGCTAACAACGCCAGCCACAAATCTTGAGCAGCATCGGCCGCCAGATGTCGGTGCCTGTGACGCCTTCGCCTGCAACCGAGATGACTGACGGCACGGACGCTTCGACTGGTGCCCCGCTCCCGGGCGGGGAGGTTGGCAGTGGATGGGTTCGACCTCACAGGCGTGGCGGACGCAAGATCAGCGGCTACTGGCGCGCGCGGCAGCTAGCGGGCGACGATCAGATGGAACGGGAGATCGGCGGGGCTGCCGGCTACGACACACGCCAGTCGATTCCTACCTTTGCATCACCGTCTCTTGGCATACGGCGTTTTGTGTTTCGCCTATTGTGCAGCGTGTGATGAGCGCTGAGATGAACACGAACGCCCCGGCCACCGACGACGACCGGGGCGCCTTGTGTCCGGTGACGGTGGCGCGCGGCGACGGGATCGGCCCGGAGATCATGGACGCGACGCTGCGCGTGCTGAACGCGGCCGGCGCGCGACTGGAGATCGAGGAGATCGAGATCGGCGAGGCCGTGTACCAGCGCGGCCACAGCGCGGGCATCGAGCCTTCGGCGTGGGAGTCGCTGCAGCGCACCAAGGTGTTCCTGAAGGCGCCGATCACGACGCCTCAGGGCGGCGGCATCAAGTCGCTCAACGTGACGGTCCGCAAGACGCTGGGGCTGTTCGCGAACGTGCGTCCGTGTATGGCCTACGCGCCGTTTGTGCCCACGCGCCACCCCGGGATGGACGTCGTGATCGTGCGCGAGAACGAGGAGGACCTCTACGCCGGGATCGAGCATCGCCAGACCGACGAGGTCACGCAGTGCCTGAAGCTGATCACGCGGCCCGGCTGCGAGCGGATCTGCCGCTACGCCTTCGAGTACGCGCGCCGTCACGACCGCTCCACGGTGACCTGCTTCACGAAGGACAACATCATGAAGCTCACCGACGGGCTCTTTCACCAGGTCTTCGACGAGGTCGCCGCCGAGTACCCCGAGCTTGAGTCCGAGCACTGGATCGTCGACATCGGCGCGGCCAAGCTGGCTGACACCCCCGAAGCCTTCGACGTCATCGTGATGCCCAACCTCTACGGGGATGTGCTCTCGGACGTCGCTGCGCAGATCGCCGGGTCCGTCGGCCTCGCCGGTTCGGCGAACATCGGTGAGCGCTGCGCGATGTTCGAGGCGATCCACGGCTCCGCGCCGCGGCGTGCCGGCCAGGACCTCGCCAACCCCTCGGGCCTGCTGCTCGGCGCCGTGATGATGCTTGTGCATATCGGCCAGGGCGACGTGGCCGAGCGCGTGCACAACGCCTGGCTGTCAACGCTGGAGGAGGGTGTCGGCACGTACGACATCGTGGCTGCCGACCGGACTGCGGTCGGCACGCGCGGGTTCGCCGACGCGGTCATCGCGCGGCTCGGGCAGCTTCCGGCGACGCTCCCCGCGGTGAGCTACCCGACCGGAGAGGGACCGATCGCGGTCAGCGCGAACCCGCGAGCGCCGGCCGCCAAGACGATGGACGGCGTCGATGTGTTCGTGCACGCAGGCGATCGTGACCCGGAGGCGCTCGCGACGCGCCTGCAGGAGGCGACCGGGGAGACCTGGCTGAGCCTGCAAATGATCAGTAACCGGGGCCTCAAGGTCTGGCCCGACGGCCTACCCGAAACGTCGTGCGTCGACCACTGGCGCTGTCGCTTCCTGGCGAGCGAGAGCGGATCGGCGGATCGCAGCCACGTCGTCGAGCTGCTCTCCCGCCTCGACCGCGCGGACGTCGACTTCGTCAAGACCGAGGGGCTCTACCGCTTTGACGGCGAACTGGGCTACTCCCTGGGGCAGGGCCAGTAAGCCTGGTCCTGCTCGCGGTCGCCAGCTCGCTCCCGGCTCAGAGTCCCCGGACGCTCGCGCACACCCGAACCGACCCTTCTCATCGGGCGCTCATCTTCAAGTGGCATGCTATTCAGCATGCGAGTCCTTGTCGTGGAAGACGACGTGAAGATGGCGGGGCTGATCCGTCGCGGCCTACGCGAGGAAGGCCTCAATGCCGACGTTGCGATCAAGGGCGAGGATGCGTTGTGGATGGCCGGTGCCACCGAGTACGACGCGATCGTGCTTGACGTCATGCTCCCGGGTATCGACGGCTTTGAGACCTGCAGGAGGCTTCGCGCGGACGGCGTGTGGGCGCCGGTCCTGATGTTGACCGCGCGGGATGGCGTCGAGGATCGGATTGCCGGTCTCGACGGCGGCGCGGATGACTACATCACCAAGCCGTTCAGCTTCGGTGAGCTGCTGGCCCGGCTGAGGGCGCTGGCGCGCCGCGGCAGGATCGAGCAGTCGGTCATTCTGCAGGTCGGAGACCTCACGCTGGACCCGGCGACGCGCCGCGTTCAGCGCGCTGACCAGGACGTCGAGCTCTCTGCGAAGGAGTTCTCGCTGTTGGAGACGTTCATGCGACGACCCGGTCAGGTTCTCGACCGGTTCCAACTGCTCGAGCACGCATGGGACTACGAGTACGAAAACCGCTCGAACATCGTCGACGTGTACGTGCGTTACCTGCGCGAGAAGATCGACCGGCCCTTCGGTCGTGAGTCGATCGAGACGGTGCGCGGCGCGGGGTATCGGTTGCGTGCCGATGGCGGGCTGGCGTCCGCCGGCTGACGGCTACGACGAACCCGCCGCGGCGTCGGCGTCGGGGATGCGGATCCACACGTTCGCTCCGCGTTCTGCGCGGTTCTCGATGCCGGCCGTCCCGCCGTGCGCATCGGCGATCGCCTTGACGATTCCCAGGCCGAGGCCTGTTCCACCCCGCCCGCGCGCTTCGTCCGCCCGCGCGAAGCGCTCGAAGGCGCGGGCAGCGAAGTCCCGCGGGAAACCGTCGCCGTCGTCTGAGACGACGAACCGCACGGCGTCGCGATCGCGGGCGACCGTGACCTGTACCCGTCCTCGGCCGTGGCGCAGCGCGTTGTCGATCACGTTGCCGAGTGCTTGCTCGACCCGCAGCCGATCGAGGTTCCCGATGATCGGTGTCGCGGCGTCGGTCACGAGGATCTCGTGGCCGGACTGGGCGGCGCGGGCGCGGAAGCGCGACGCTGCGTCTTCGGCGACCTGGCGAGCGTCGAGTCGTTCGCGGCGAACGGGAAGTCGTCCCTGGTCTGAGCGTGCGATGACGAGCAGATCCTCAGCTAGCTGGGCGAGCCGGTCGGTCTCCTCTCCGGCGGAGCGCAGGGCGGCGCGCATCTCGGGTGCAGAGCGGCCCTCGCGCAGCGCCAGCTCGATCTCCGCTTTGAGCACAGCGAGCGGGGTTCGTAGCTCGTGGCTGGCGTCGGTGACGAAGCGCTGCTCGCGCGTGAACGAGAGCTGCAGCCGGTCGAGCATCGCGTTCAGGGTGGCGGCGAGCTGCTGGATCTCATCGGCGGCCGGTGGCACGGGGAGACGTTCGCCTGCGGTCGCCTCGGAGATCTGCGCCGCCCTGATTCGCATCCGCTTGACCGGGCTGAGTGCAGCGGCAGCGACTCCGTAGCCGGCGAGCGACGCGAGCAGCAGTGCGAGCGGCCCGCCGACCAGCAGGAGGCTGGCGAGTTGCCGGATCGAGTCGTCGCGGTCGGCCAGAGAGGAGCCGACGACGACGATCAGCCGCTTGTCCTGGGCCGCTACGGGCGTCGCGAGCAGGCGCAGCGGTTCTTCGATCCCGGCCACCGATTGGCGCTCGATCAGCGTCGGTCCGCGACGCGCTCGCTGAAGCTCGCTCGGGTGCAGAAGGAGCCGTTTCCCGACCAGCGGAGTCGCGTCCACGATGGTTCCGCGGGTGGTCAGGATCTGCGCCACACTTTCCCCGCCCTGTGTCAGCTCGCTCACGGCGGCGTTGGCGAGGCCTTTGTCCTCGGCGCGGACGAGCGCGGTCACGTCGCTCGTTCGCGATTGCAGGTTTTGCTCGATCTGCCGGTCGAGCTCGTGCTGGAAGCGCCATACGAGCAGCGAGCCGACGGCCACGAGCACGAGCGTCATGACGGCCGTGAAGGCAAGCGTCAGGCGCAGTCGGATCGGAACGCGCTCAAGCCGCGCGCGCAAACGCCCGCCCTGCGCCCTCGGCTGACCGCTCGGCACTCCAGGCTCCTACTCGCCGGCGGCGGGCGCCACGCGCACGCCGGTCACCCAGCGCGGTCTCGCCCGGCAGCGGCACCGGCGCAGTCGCGCCGAGGACGAGGCCGGAGAGGGCACCGTAACCGAGCTGTGGGGGATCGCGACGAGCACAGGAACAGGATATGCACAACAGATGAGAGGAGCATGAGCCGGACTGGGCGCGCCGGCTGGCGTTGCTACCCGGTCGGCGCTCCGCTGATCCTGTAGTAGACCTCGACCTGGTCAAGCGGCTTGCTGCCGGTGTTCTTCAGGACGAACTCCAGGTGGTCGTCGACCGTCTTGCCGTCCGTTGGTGAGATGTTGTGCTTGGGGACCGGTAACACTGACGGCGGGCCCCGGACTCCGGAACCCGCCGTAGTGCCTCCCGTACGCCGCCCAAGGGCGGGCGTCACTTCCGGGATGAACTAGTTCTTACCCTGCTGCTGCGTATCGGCGTTCGGGTTGCCGGGCTCGTCAGCGTGACCGCCGGGACCGTCATCCCCGGGCGTCTCGCTGCCGGGAGTCTCGGACGCTTCCTCCTTGGCGTCCTCCTTGGCTTCCTTGGCCCTGTCGGCGGGAGTCATGGACGCGTCCTCCTTGGCCTCGCTGGCGGCCGTGTCAGGGGTTGTCTGATCGCCGCTCTGGACCTTGTCGGTGTCCGGGCCGCTTGTGGGCTCCTGCGTTGCCGGGGCGGTCGCCGCCGGCGGGACCGACGTCGAAGACGTCGTTGCCCCTGCCAGTGCGGACCCGCCAAGGCCCAGCGCGCCAAGCGCCAATAGTGCTCCGGTGATCGTTGTGATGCGTTTCATTTGTGTGCTCCTTTGTTGTGAGTGGACCATGCGAACGGCACCGTAAGAAGCGCAGATGAGCTGGACGTGAGCGCCGGGCCGCACGGTGCCTCCGAGCCATTCAGGTCTTGATCAGGTGGTGCGTGGGACCGTCGCCACCAGTCACCCTCACGAATGGAGTCACATGTTCAAGAAAATCATCATCGCGGTTGACGGCACCGATGCCGGGCTCGACGCGAGCGCGCTGGCACGCGTCCTCGTCGAACCCGGGGGAGTGCTCGTCGTCGGCCACGTGGTCGTCCACGACGGCGCCGCAGGGGTCGCGGACGCAGGCGAGGACGAGGCTGTCGCTGCAGCAAGGCGCGCCATCACCGACGCGGGCGGACCGGCCGGCGCCGGAGTGCTCGTGCACGCTGCGGGCGTCGCGGCGGGCCTGCACCAGCTCGCCGATGAGCAGTCCGCGGACCTGTTGGTCGTCGGCTCCCATCAGGTCGGGCGCGGGGGCCATCTCTGGTCGGCGGACCGCACGCGGGCGACGCTGCGTGACGCTCCGTGCCCAGTCGCGATTGCGCCGCGCGGTTATGCGGGCGGATCCCAGGCCATCAGCTCCGTCGGGGTCGGCTACGACGAGAGGCCGGAGGCCCGGGCCGCGCTCGAGTTGGGGCGCACGCTCGGCCGGGAGCGTGGCGCGGACGTACAGGCGCTGGAGGTCGTGCCCGCGACGAATTGGCGCACACCGGAGAGTGGCGCGGGCTGGAAGGCCGTTGACGCGGAGATACGTCTCGGCGAGCTACCCGGCGTGACGGGGTGGTGGTCGAGGGCGAGGTTCATGAGCACCTCGGCCGATTCGCCCACGAGGTCGATCTGCTCGTCCTGGGCTCCCACCACCACGGCGTGCTCAGCCGGCTCGTGCTGGGCGACACTAGCGCGGGCTTGACGCGGCACCTTTCGTGTGTCCTGCTCGTCATGCCCCACGTGCTGTCGCCCGCGGCGGCGGGGCAGTGACTGTGATGTGTTCAGGTGATGGTCAGGTCGCCACTGCCAACCTCCCCGGCATGACGACGACAACCACCAACGTCCCGACCCCCTCGCTCGGCCACCGGATGCTGAACAAGGTCCCAGAGGTCACGCTCTTCTTTTGGATCATCAAGATCCTCTGCACGACCGTCGGCGAGACGTTCGCCGACAACCTGAACCAGAAGCTGAACCTCGGCCTGACGAACCTCACCTACATCATTGGCGCCGCCCTGGTCGTAGTGCTCATCGTCCAGTTCCGCGCGCGCCGTTACATCCCCGGCGTGTACTGGCTCGCCGTCGTCCTGATCAGCGTGTTCGGCACGCTGATCACCGACAACCTGACCGACAACTTCGGCGTCGCGCTGCAGACCACGACGATCATCTTCAGCATCGGCCTCGCGATTGTGTTCGCCACCTGGTACGCGTTCGAGAAGACGCTGTCGATCCACACGATCTTCACGACCCGGCGCGAGAGCTTCTACTGGCTGGCGATCCTCTTCACCTTCGCCTTGGGCACCGCTGCGGGCGACCTGACCGCCGAGAAGCTCAACGTCGGATACCTGAACTCTGGGTTCATCTTCGGCGGCGCGATCGCGCTGATCACGTTCGCCCACTACCGGCTGAAGTTGAACGCGGTCCTAGCGTTCTGGCTCGCCTACATCCTGACCCGGCCGCTGGGTGCTTCGATCGGTGACTACATGTCTCAGAAGAAGGTCGACGGAGGCCTCGGGCTTGGGACGACGGCCACGAGCCTGATCTTCCTGTCGACGATCCTGGGCTTAGTGATCTTCCTGACCATCACCAAGAAGGATCAGCCGACCGCGACGACGACGTAGCGCAGCGACGGGTCTCCCCGCCCGCCGCTGCTGGCGCCCGAGGGGGCGGACGCCTAGCCGCTCGGCTGCTCTGGTGGCAATGCCTGCTGCGCCACCATCAGCCAGCGCCGCAGACATTCAACGCACCACGCAGCCGAAGACTTATGCTGGTCGACGTGCCCGCCCGCATCCTCGTCGTGTGATCGGTGCGCTTCTACGACACCGACGGGACCAGCCGGCGGCGGACGTTCGACAGGCGCGAGGCGACGGAGTTCAAGCGCGCGCGGCTCGCCCCTTCGACGGCGAGCACAAACAGAACAAGCAGGACAGTGGGAAGCATCAGGAGTCAGTGTGGCGCAGGGACCTTCTTTGCGACACTCAAAAAGGAGCTGATCCACCGGCGCTCCTGGCCGAACAAGCAGGAACTTCGCGCCGAAGTCTTCGAGTTCATTGAGGGCTTCTACAACCGCCGCAGAAGACACAGCTATCTCGGTTGGCTATCACCGGTCGAATTCGAGCGCCGGGCATGCCCGGCGCTAACCGGAACAGTCTTAGGCTAGGATGCTTCAACCGTTAACAAAGTGTCGTCGAAAGCGAGGGAGTTCCATGCTCTCAGTTCCGGTTAGCGCACATCACGTTTACCGCCTTACCTTGCTGATCTCGCTCGTGCTCGCCGCCGTCTGCATCGCCGCACCGATCGCCGCCGCCAAGACGCCACAACTCAAAGACGTCAACGTCTGGCGCACCGCTAAGGGCGCGTGGGTCGTCACCGGCGTTGCCGACTACACCAAAAACGCTCATACAGCGAAAGGATTGCCCGACGCGCGCTCACGCGGCATTCTCACCGTCACGCTGATCAATGGGAATCGCCGGATCACAGCATCGGACACGACGCTTCTTGGCGCGTCTGCCGACCGCGGCCGCCTAGTCTACTTTGACATTCGTATTCCCGCAGTAAAAGCTGTCGCGCTCAGAAATCCGAAGAAGGTGCGTGTGCGCGCCACGCTCGGGCGCAAAGCACCGACAGCAAATGGGCGCCGCCTCGGAAAGTCGACACGTCACTCCGGAGTGGGGTTCAACGGTGTCCTCATGGTTGGGAGAGGCCAGTGCATGAATTGGATGACTGGCGAACTCGCAGCCTGTCCGCCCGCACCTCCGGCCCCACCGGTCGGCTTCGAACAATCGGTGGGCGGGAACCAAGCGCTGATTTGCCTCAATTTCTGGGGCTCCGGCTATGCACTGCCGAACTGGTACAGCATCGGCTTGAGCGCCGCGAATGGCACGACGGTCGGCTTCACGTTCACGCCCTCTGCATCAACTGCGGTTTCTGCTGATGGCTTATTCAGCGAAAGCTCGTATCTCGATGTGTTCGTGGACGGCTATGCCCAGGTCACCAGCGGGCCGACGCTGTCCGGTTCGATCCCGACCTCAGTCTTGAGCGGTCCCGTCACCAGCTCGACGGGGAACGCAACTCTCAACGTCTCGCCGCAGGTGCAATCGCTGCCGACCGCGTGGTCGCTCTCCCCGCTGACGCAGGCCGAAGCCGCAGGCGTCTGCTAGCAGGACGCGCTACCGCCGCCTACCAATCCTGCTCGCCACCCTCGTGCTCGCGGCAGTCTGCATCGCCACGCCGACCGCCCTTGCTGGGCAGCCCACGATCAAGACACTCAAGGGCTACCTCGAGCCGTCGGGCCCCGACAAGGGCACAGTGACCGTGATCCTGACCGCGGGCTATCGCCACTTCGCCACGAAGGCTGATGTACCCCAAGGCAAACGCCCGCCACGCACTTGGGCAATCCTCCGACTCAACGACGGCACCCAAACAATCCTCGCCGCCGACACATACCGACTATCACCCCCGACACGTAGCAGTTGGCTACTCGTCATCACGAGCAATCCATGCTGCCGAGGCAGAACTCGCGGAAGCCTCGTGCCTCTTCCTGAACGCCTCTGCGCCTACGGCTTCCTGCCCACGATAGAACCAGTCCCGCGCAGGTAGACTCGTCCGTCTGGCCGACAAGAGCGCTATTGAGTGGACTGACGCTACCTGGAATCCCGTAACGGGATGCACGCAGGTGTCGCCGGGCTGCGCCCACTGCTAAGCAAAGACGTTCGCCGAGCGGTGGCGGGGAATCCCCGGCCATCCATACGAGCAGGGCTTTGATCTGCGCATCTGGCCCGACCGCCTCGCGCAGCCTGCGAAGTGGAAGAAGCCGCGAATGATCTTCGTGAACTCCATGAGCGACCGTTTGCGCCGCACGCCGCCGACGCGTCCTTCCCCAGTGATCACACGACCGCTGCGTTCGCGATCGCCACGGCGATCCTCTTGCGCAACCGGCTCTGGGGCGCGCTGACGCTCGTCGCCGCGGCAGCACTGGGCATCAGTCGCGTCGTCATCGGAGTCCACTACCCGCTCGATGTCCTCGCCGGCGCGGCGCTCGGCAGCACGGTCGCCGTCGTTCTCTACGCACCAACCATCCGTCGGCTCACCGACCGGGCCGCTGATGCCCTCGGCGCGGCATTCGACGCCGCGACGCACCGCGCAGGCGCCCTGGTCGGCCTCCGCCGCTGACGGAGCAGTTCGAGCTACCATCGCCCGACGATCCGGCGTGCGGCGCTATGCGCTCGCCGACGGCTCGAAAACCGAGACGTGATCGGTGCGCTTCTACGACACCGACGGGACCAGACGCTGGCGGACGTTCGACAGGCGCGAGGCGACGGAGTTCAAGCGCGCGCGGCTCGCCCCTTCGACGGCGAGCACAAACAGAACAAGCAGGACAGCGGGAAGCATCAGGCGTCAGTGTGGCGCAGGGATCTTCGGAGCGCTACTTTTTGCCAAGGATCGCGGCACGCTGCTCGTACTCCTGAGGGGTGATCTCGCCCATCGCCAGGCGCCGGTCGAGGATCTGCATCGGCGTCTCCACGCCGGGTCCGTCGGCGGCGCGCATGTGCAAGCTGTTCTGGTTGCGTATGACCCACACGACGAGCGCGACCAAAGCCACAACGGCGACGATCATCCACAGCGCCATCATTGCCCAGCCCCAGCCGTTGTCCATGTGACCGCCGTAGTCCATGCGGTATTGGGCGAGCGGTGCGATGAGCGTGGCGATGAGGCCTCCGTGACGTCGGTTTGCCCTCCAATGCTACATCTGCCTCGCTGTCTGTGGGTTGTGCGTATCGCTCTCGGTAACGAATCAACGAATTTGGCGAATGATGTCGTCAGGAACCGTGCCGATGCCGTGCAGTGCGGCAGCGATCGCTTCCGCGCCATCCACCAACCGTGGACCGGGGCGCACGATCACCGAGTCGGCGTCAATCGCGAATACCGTTGCGCGCCCTGAGATCTGCCGCAGCACCACTTTCGAGTGTTCAATGGCACCCGCCAGTCCGTAACCGCAAGGAGAAACGATCACGACATCTGGATCGGCAGCACTCAGATCATCCCATGTGCAAGTTACCGAGCGGCCACCTGGTACGGCAAGAACGGGAGTCCCGCCACCTGCGACTACGACGTCAGGGATCCAATGTCCGGCGACAAAGGGAGGGTCGACCCACTCGGCAACGAACACCGTTGGACGGGCGCGGTTGCCGAGTGCCGTTGTGAGTGTTGCCAGGCGGGCTCGGAGATCGGCCATGACGGTGGCACCACGTTCGGGCACACCTGCAGCGTTGGCAAAGGTGCCAACAGATTCAATCACCTGATCGAGTGTTTGCGGGTCGAGTTGCAACACGGGAGCGCTGCAATTGAGTCGCGCCACGGCCGCGTCCACATCGCCACTGGGTACCGCGCACACACGACAGAGGTCTTGACTAATGATCAAGTCGGGGTCGCATACGCGCAGTGCGTCGTCGTCAAGACGGTAGAGTTCGTCGCCCTCGGCCAATCGTGAGCGTACGAGGGCATCTATTTCGGCCGGTGTGAGCGTGTGGGTTTCGATGCCGCCAACGACGATCTTTCTTCCGACTCGCGCCTGTGGCGGAAAATTGCACTCAAAGGTGACACCTACTAGTTGCTCCTCCAAGCCGAGGGCAAAAGCGATCTCGGTTGCGGAGGGCAACAGCGAGACGATTCGCTGAACTGGTCTTACTGGTGTCTCGATCATATGTCTGCAGACTGTATCTCGGGGTACTGACCGGACCCCACTCCTGTTGTCAGCTCGCGATGTCCTAGGCTTCTGCAGATGGGCTCCATGGCCGGTTTCTGTCGCAGAATCATCGACAACGAGCGCTTCCAGTTCTTCATCGTTGGCGTGATCATCGTCAACGCGATCTCGCTTGGCCTCTACACGTACGGGGGCTTAGAAGATTCGATTGGGGCGACCCTGGTCCTGGTCGACAAGATCTGCCTTGTCATCTATGTCGTCGAGCTCGTCATCCGCTTCCTCTCCTACGGACGCCGCCCCGGAGACTTTTTCAAGTCGGGCTGGAACGTCTTTGATTTCGTCGTAATCGGCAGCGTCTTCATTCCCGGGCTGGCAAACCAGACGGCAATCCTGCGGGTTCTGCGGGTCCTGCGGATCGTTCGTCTGCTGCGGTACATGCCGGACCTCCAGATATTTGCCCGCGGGCTCCTGAGCGCCCTGCGCCCGCTGACCGGGCTTCTTGGCCTGACCGTCCTTCTGATCTTCCTTTACGGAATGGCCGGCTGGTCCTTCTTCCACAATGCCGAGCCCGAAAACTGGGAGAACATCGGCCGTTCGATGCTGACCCTTTTCACCGTTCTCACGCTTGAGGGCTGGCCCGACGTCATGTATCCGCTTCTCGACCTCGGCCCGTGGGTGGTCCTCTACTTCATCAGCTTCGTGCTGATCGCCACCTTCATCGTCTTCAACATGGTGATCGGCGTGATGCTCAACAGCCTCGAGGCCGCTCACAAGGTGGAGAACGCCCGTCTGCGGGCCGACGCTCTCGCCGACGACGGGATCCTGATTTCCGACCCAAAGATCCTCGCCCACATAGAGGCGCTGCGTGAGGCGATCGACGACCTCGAGCTCGACATTGCCGCTCGGGACACCGGCTCCGCCTTTCGTGATGAAGCGGTCCCCGGTTCGAACCCGCGCGTTGGCTTGTAGGTTGTATATAGACCTTTGAGACCATCGCTCAGCCAGGAGAGGAACCGATGGACAACGAAGCCAGCTGCCCTGTAACCGGAAATGGCCGTCGCCCCACCGGGACCACCAATCGCGACTGGTGGCCCAACCAGCTCGACCTGCGGATGCTCCACCAGGCCCCGCCGGCCGCCGACCCGCTGGGGCCTGACTTCGACTACGCCGCCGAGTTCGCCAAGCTCGACCTTGGGCAGCTCCGCAACGACATCTTCGAACTGATGACCGACTCGCAGGACTGGTGGCCGGCCGACTATGGCCACTACGGCCCGCTCTTCATCCGCATGGCCTGGCACTCCGCTGGCACCTACCGGATCGGCGATGGCCGCGGCGGCGGCGGCGGCGGCACGCTGCGCTTCGCCCCGCTGAGCAGCTGGCCGGACAACGTCAACCTCGACAAGGCGCGCCGGCTGCTCTGGCCGGTCAAGCAACAGTAGGGCCAGAGGATTTCCTGGGCCGACCTGATGGTCTTCACCGGTAACTGCGCGCTGGAGTCGATGGGCTTCAAGACCTACGGCTTCGCTGGCGGGCGCGAGGATGTCTGGGAGCCGGAGGAGGACGTTTACTGGGGCTCGGAGCAAAGCTGGCTCGGCGACGAGCGCTACAGCGGTGACCGCGAGCTCGAAAAGCCGCTGGCCGCCGTGCAGATGGGCCTGATCTACGTTAATCCGGAGGGCCCCAACGGCGAGCCCGACCCGGTCGCCGCCGCCCGCGACATTCGCGAGACCTTCGCCCGCATGGCGATGAACGACGAGGAGACCGTCGCGCTGATCGCCGGCGGCCACAGCTTCGGCAAGTGCCACGGCGCCGCCAACCCCGATCAGTACGTCGGCCCGGCGCCCGAAGCCGCTCCGCTGCAGGAGCAAGGACTGGGCTGGAAGAACAGCTTCGAGAGCGGCAACGGCGACGCGACGATCGGCAGCGGCCTAGAGGGGGCTTGGACGACCAATCCGGTCCAATGGGACAACGACTACTTCGAGCTGCTTTTCGGGCAGGAGTGGGAGAAGACCAAGAGCCCGGCTGGCGCCTTCCAGTGGACGCCGAAAGATGGTGCCGCCGTGGCCACGGTGCCCGATGCGCAGGACCCTTCAAAGAGCTACGCACCGGTGATGTTAACGACCGACCTCGCGCTGCGGATGGACCCGATCTACGAGCCGATCTCACGCCGCTTCTATGAGAACCCGCAGCAGCTGGCCGATGCTTTCGCGAGGGCCTGGTTCAAGCTGACGCACCGAGATATGGGGCCGATTACGCGTTACCTCGGCCCGCTCGTTCCCGCCGAGCCGCAGATCTGGCAGGACCCTGTTCCCGCCCCTGATCACGAGCTCTTTGATGCCGCTGATGTGGCGAGCCTGAAAGCGAAGATTCTTGAATCGGGCCTTTCTATCTCGCAGCTCGTGACGACCGCCTGGGCGGCGGCATCAACCTACCGCGGCACCGACAAGCGCGGCGGCGTTAACGGGGCGCGAATTCGCCTTGAGCCGCAGAAGGATTGGGAGGTCAACAATCCACCCGAGCTGGCTGAGGTGCTGAAGACTCTCGAGGAAGTTCAAAAAGAGTTCAACGACGCGCAGACCGGCGACAAGTGGGCCTACATGGCCGGACTTATCGTCCTAGGCGGCTGCGCAGCGGTTGAGCAGGCCGCTAAGAACGCTGGCTACGACGTGACCGTTCCCTTCACGCCCGGATTCTCCGACGCATCGCAGGAGCAGACCGATGTGGATTCGTTCGCGGTGCTCGAACCGACCGCTGATGGCTTCCGCAACTACCTCGTGGACGGGCATTTGCGACCAGCGGAAAAGCTGCTCGTGGACCGCGCCAACCTACTTACGCTGACCGCGCCGGAGATGACCGTGCTCGTAGGCGGCATGCGCGTGCTGGGCGCCAACTACAAGGGCTCCGAGCATGGCGTCCTAACCGATAAGCCAGGAACATTGACGAACGATTTCTTCGTCAACCTGCTCGACATCGACACCGTCTGGCAGCCGACGTCGAAGGCCGAAGAGAGCTTCGAAGGGCGCGGCCGCGACAGCGGCGAGCTGAAGTGGACAGGCAGCCGCGTTGACCTCGTCTTCGCTTCGAACTCCGAGCTGCGTGCGCTGGCCGAGGTCTACGCCAGCGAGGACGCAGGCGACAAGGCCGTCAGCGACTTCGTTGCCGCCTGGGCCAAGGTCATGCGCCTTGACCGCTTCGACGTCGCTTAGTGGCATACAGCTGAGAGCAGCGGGTAGGATCGGCAGATGCGAACTGTCCTGATCACGACCGCGAACGGAATGTTCGGGGGCGGGCTCGCGCGGGAATTAGCTGGCGCCCCTGACGTGCAGGTCCGGGCAATGGTCCGCGACCGATCAAAGTTCACCGCGGAGGCACCCAACATCGAGGTAGTCGAAGGTGACATGGACCGTCCAGAGAGCCTCGTCGAGCCGATGGAAGGGGTCACAAACGTCTTCCTTGCAGCGCCGATCAGTGACCAGATAGGCCCGCGCTACAGGAATGTCGTCGAAGCAGCGAAGAACTCTGGCAAACCCCACATCGCAGCGATCCACGGGGCCGTGAACCACAAAGGCGACAAGCTCGAAGAGACTTTCGGCGCAGGTATCGAAGCGCTTAAATCTTCGGGCCTACCTTGGACGCTGATCTCACCAACCTCGGTGATGGAGACGGCTTTGAACGCAATCGAGGGCACTGCGCCGCTCGGCTGCGTGCTCAGCATGACCGGCGACGGAAAGAACGCCCTAGTTGCCAACCGCGACGTAGCGGCCGCAACACGCGCGGTCGTCACCGGAAGCGGCCACGACGGCAAGGACTACAAGATCACCGGGCCGCAGCTCTTGGACATGGAACAGATCTGCACCGCAATCTCTAAGCAGGTCGGCCGCACAATCACTTACTACGACCTGCCGGAAGACGAGTTCGCAGCGATGATGCTGAAGAACACTGAGATCAAAGACCCAGCCGTACTCGAACAGATCGTGATCATGCACCTTCGAGCCTGGAAGGAAGGCCGCGCTGAAGTGATCACCGACACCTTCACGGAGCTCACCGGAGAGCCCGGAACAAGCTTGGAAGGTTGGCTCAAGACGAACCACCAGCTCTTCGACGCCAAGCCAAGCATCGCGCAGCGCGCGACCGGCGCGTTACTGCGCGGCAAGTACGGCAAGTACGCCAAGCCGTGAGGCTGGGCTGCCGCGCCTGCTCCGGCCGCCCACTTGCGCCGCAGCGGTAGTGCTGGCCCTAGCCCTCCGGCAGTGGGCCGTGGCGAAGTTCCAGCAGCTCCAAATCGATCAGGTCTTGACCGCGGCCGGCCAGCCGCTTGAGAGCGACGAGGCTCGCGAGGCCAGCGAAACGTATGAGTTCGCCGCGAAACTCGATTGCCTCTGCCCCAGCATCAATCGTTTCGAAGTCGAGCGGCGCAAGCCCGCCCCTCATCACGTCAATAACCCCTGCCGTTGGGGCTTCCAGCCGGAGATGTTCGCGGCCGGTGATTCGCTCCAGGCTCAAGGGAAGATTATCGCGCGGAATTGCGCCCAGATCCTCAAGCGCCAGCAACACCGCACGGTCGTTCTCAGCGTCATCGGGGATCAGCAGGTCACAGTCCTCGGTCGTGCGCACGACGTTGTGCGCGATCACTGCCATCCCACCGATTACGACGAAGCGCGCGCTGCGAGCAGCGAACGCCCGCGTCACCGCGACGAGGTCAGGTGCGACCGACATCAGCCTGCCGTGAGACTCGCGCGGCGGCGGCGAGCTCGAAGGCGAACCGCGTCAGGCCGTCTGCCGCTTCAAGGCACTGAGAGGGTGTCATCGCCATGTCGCGGCGCGCGGCATCGAGCGCGTCCTCGCGGTTGGCGCGCTCGAACTCAGCTTTGCGGCGGGGGCTGTCAAGTGGTTCGGCGATTCAACCATTGTAAAGACAGCAGTTACGGAGCCCGCTTGCGCGCCGCCCCGGCAGTTGCGAAGATCACTCAATGACATCAGTCAGTAGCGACACAGCCTCCGCCCCGCTCCCAGCGCACTGGTACGCCGATGAGAAGCAGGCGCGCGACGAGCGCGACCTGATCTTCCACCGCTCCTGGCAGGTCGCCGCGCTTTCAAAGGACCTGCGCGAAGCGCAGTCGATGACGACGGCGAAGATCTGTGGAATGCCGGTCGTGATCACGCGTGACGCCGACGGCGAGCTCCACGCGATGCTGAATGTCTGCCCGCACCGGCGGCGCCGTGATCGCGCAGGGCTCGGGCCCGGCGAAGCTGCTCCAGTGCCCAAACCACGCTTGGGTCTACGGCCTCGACGGCAAGCTGAAGTCGGCGCCGCGGACCGAACGTGAAGACGATTACTCCTGCGAGGGAATGGACCTAAAGCCGGTCGCGGTGCTCGAGTGGGGCCCGCTGCTGCTGGTCAACCTCGATGCCGACGCCGAGCCGCCGCTCACTGAATTGGCGACGATGCAGGACTCTGTTGAGCGCTACGGCTTCGCCTTCGACGAGCTTGAGCCGATGCCCGAGCAGTTCGAGTGGGAGATCGAATGCGACTGGAAGATCCTGATCGAGAACTACCTCGAGTGCTACCACTGCGCCACCGTCCACAAGGACTTCTCGCAGGTCATTGACGTTTCTCCAGAGCGTTACGCGCTTTCGCCCGATGGGCTGCTGCTGACCGCAACGGCGCCGGTGCGCGACACCTCGAAGGTAGAGCAGCAGCAGAAGATCCTTTCAACTGAAGGCGGGCCGGTCACCGAAAGCCACTGGCACATGCTGTTCCCGGCGACGACCTTCAACGTCTACCCAGGCGAAGGCGCGATGGAGATCACCTGGTTCTGGCCGACCGGCGTCAGCAAGTCGAAAGCATGTTGCATCTTCTTCAAGATGCCTGGCGCCAGCGACGAGTACATCGAACAGCTAACCGATTTTGGAATCCAAGTGATGGAAGAGGACAACGCTCTCTGCGCACTGATGCAGGAAGGGATGGCCTCCGGCGCAATTGCTTCCTCACGCCCTTTGCCGAAGAGCGAAGCGCTCGTTGTCGCCTTCCAAAAGCTTGTCCGCCGCGCGCTGGCCTGAGGCCGCAGCGAAGCTACAAGCTAGAGAGGCTCGACCTAACCGGCCGGAACAGAGCTGCAGCTAGCGCCGGCGCAGGCGTTGACCTTATTTAGCTTCGCGATCATCTTCGCTTTGATTGCCGCGTAGGCAGGATCGTCCGCAAGGTTGTTGATTTCGAACGGGTCGGCCTTCAGGTTGTAGAGCTCTTCGCCACCGCTGACCTTGTAGATGACGTACTTCCAATCGTCGGTGCGGACGCCCTTGTAGGCCTGATCCCAGCGGTTTGAGGGTATAGACGCGCTTGAGAAGAGCGGCTGTGGAGCCTCAATCGAAATCGCGCGGTCGGGGCGCTTCTTTGGGTTCTTGGCGGTCGGCAGCAGCGAAACGCCGTCGAGCGTGCGGCCTGCTTTCGCCTTGGCGAGATCAAGAATCGTTGCAGCGAAATCGACGTTCGATACCTGCCCCTTAACCTTGCGGCTCTTCGGCACTCCCGGCCCAGCGACGATGAACGGCACGCGCAGCGACTCCTCGTATGGAAGGAACTTGTCGCCGGGGACGCGATGCTCGCCTTGCATCCAGCCGTTGTCGGAGGTGAAGATGATCGTCGTGTTGTCGTACTGCCCGGTCGCTTTGAGCTTGGCGACGATCTTCGCTACGTGGTCGTCAACCGCCAGCAGCGAGCCGACACGGCCTTCGTAGTTGAGCTGCAGTTGCGCGATCGAAGCGTCAGTGAGCACGGGCAGGTTGGCCGTCATGTTGGCGGGAAGCTTCGCGAAACTAGCCTCGCCTTGGTTAAAGTTCGGCGGGCGCGGCAACGTGTAGCCCTTGCTCTTCGCTGCGTAGCGCGGCGGCGGGCGCGGGTCAACTCCGGGACGGCCGAGCAGCGATGGTGAGCTGGCAACATCCTCGCGGTGCGGGGAGGCTGGCGACCACCACATAAAGAACGGCTTCTTCTGGCTCTTCTCCTTCTCGAGTAGCCCGGCAAACACGTCGCCAGTTACGTCAACGGTGTAATCCTTCGCGTTCTCGCTGCCGAAATTGGTGTATGGCGGCGGGCCGAAGACGGCGCGCAGCTTCTTGACGATTTCGAGGATCACCGGCTCTGGCTTGTCGATCACCTGAATGTTTGCGAAGTCGACCATCTTGTGAGCGAAGGCCGAGTCGCCCCAGGTCTTCTCGCCCTTACCGTCGAGGCTCATCACGAAGTTGAAGTAGTCATACGAGGAGAGGTCGAGCAGCCCGCGCCAGACGTCAAAGCCTTTCGGCTTTTCGCCCTTGCCGGTCTTCGCGCCGTAGCCGTTGAGCCACTTGCCAACCATCCCTGTGCGGTAACCAGACTTCTGCAGCCAAGTCGGCAAGATGTTGCCGCGGTCCTTCATTCCGTACCAGCCGTAGGGGAAGAAGTTGCCAATGACCTTGTGGTTGTGGGCGTACTGCCCGGTGATGAAGGTTGCGCGCGCCGGGCAGCAAAGCGGGAATGAATCGACCGCGTCAGAGAAGCTCGTTCCGCGGTCGGTGAGCAGCTTCTTGACGTTCGGCATGTGGACGAGGTCGGCCGCGGCCTGATCGTCGGTCATAATTACGACGATGTTCGGCTGCTTGCCCTTGCCGGCGCCGGCTTTACGCGCCTGGGCGGGCGCCGCAGCTAGAGCGAGGCAGGCCAGCGAAACGAGAGCAAGGACGGGAAACTTAGCCATTTTTCAACAATACCGGGATCTGTCGGCCGCGGCGCAGGTAGGCGTCATCTGGCTATCTGATCCTCCTACAGCGGCAAGGTAGGCTCCGTGCGATGAGCAACCCTGACGCCTTCGAAGAGGCCGCCGCGCGATCGCTAGCTGGCGGCAGCGACCGCCACCGCGCGAAAGCGCTCGAGCAGGGCCGGCTTCCGGTGCGCGAACGCGTTGCGCTGCTGCTCGACGAAGGCTCGTTTGCCGAGGAGGGCCTACTCGCTAACTGGCAGCAGGACGGCCTTGGCGCCGACGGCGTTGTAACCGGCGTCGGAACCGTTGCTGGCCGCCCGGTTGCTGTGATGGCCAACGACCCGACCGTAAAAGCAGGCTCCTGGGGCGCGAAGACGGTCGAGAAGATTCTGCGAATTCAGGAGCGCGCTTTAGAGCGCCGCATCCCGATCGTCTACCTAGTGGATTCGGCCGGAGCCCGGATCACCGACCAAGTGAAGATGTTCCCCGGGCGGCGCGGCGCCGGAAGAATCTTCTTCAACCAGGTTGAGCTGTCAGGCGTCGTGCCACAGGTTTGCGTGCTATTTGGGCCGAGCGCAGCCGGCGGCGCCTACATTCCCGCCTTCTGCGACATCGTGATCATGCGCGACGGCAACGCCTCGATGTACCTCGGTTCGCCGCGAATGGCGGAGATGGTGATCGGCGAGCAGGTGACGCTGGAGGAGATGGGCGGCGCGCGGATGCACACCGCTGTCTCCGGCTGCGGCCACATGCTGGTCAAAAGTGACGCTGAAGGGATTGAGCTGGCGCGCCGTCACCTTTCCTACCTGCCGACATCCTGCGACGAGCCGGCGCCTGTGGTCGAAGCGGCGGCGCCGTTGACGGCGACGCTGGAGGGCGTGATCCCGGCCGACGAGAACCAACCGTTCGACATGCGGCTGGTGATCGGCGCGCTGATTGACGAAGGCAGCATGCACGAAATCCATGGCCGCTGGGCGAAGGAACTGATCACCGGCTTTGCACGGATTGACGGCAAGCCGATCGGTATCATCGCCAACCAGCCAAAGGTCAAAGGCGGCGTGCTGTTCGTCGATTCGGCCGACAAAGCGGCACGGCATATTGAAATGTGCGGCGCCTACGGCCTGCCGCTGCTGTTCCTCGCCGACGTGCCCGGCTTCATGATCGGCACCCAGGTCGAGCGGGCCGGGATCATTCGCCACGGGGCAAAGATGATCGCCGCGCTCAGCGCCGCGACCGTGCCGAAGATCTCGGTGATCGTTCGCAAGGCCTACGGCGCCGGCCTTTACGCAATGGCCGGGCCGGCCTTTGAGCCCGATGGAGTGCTGGCGCTGCCCGGCGCCTCGATCGCCGTGATGGGGCCGCAGGCGGCCGTCAACGCCGTCCACCTGAACCGCCTGCAAGCGATTGAGGATGAAGCCGAGCGCGAGCGAGTAACGGCCGAGCTGCGCGACGAGTACGCCGCCGACATCGACATCCTGCGGCTCGCCTCAGAGCTGGTGATTGACGCAATCGTTGAGCCGGACGAGCTGCGCGAGCAGCTGGTCAGGCGCTTTGCGCTGGCCGACCGCCGCCAGCGGCAGCGCCCGGCGCGGCGCAGCTCAATCCGGCCGATCTAAGCCAGCTAACGCTCCTTGTTGAGCGCCGACGGGAAGATCCGGATCGTCACCGGCTCTGGTCCCGCGGCTGCCTCTCGCCCAGCTCAGCGCGCACACGGGCGTCACCCTCGTGGGCTCGCTCGGCCAGCTCGGCCAGCGCGGCGCCGACGCGTTCGCGGATCCCGTCGTCGCCTGCGCCGAGGATCCGCGCGGCCAGCAACCCGGCGTTACGACCGGCGCCGATGGCGACGGTGGCAACCGGGACGCCGGATGGCATCTGCACGATCGAAAGCAGCGAGTCCAGGCCGTCGAGGTTGGCCAGCGGCACCGGTACCCCGATCACCGGAAGCGGCGTGCAGGCGGCGAGCATGCCGGGCAGGTGAGCGGCTCCGCCGGCACCAGCGATCAAGACGCGCAGGCCGCGACTCTCGGCCCGACTGCCGTACTCAATCATCTCGCGCGGGGTCCGGTGGGCGGAGACCACCCCGACCTCGTAGCTGATCCCCAGCTCGGCGAGGGCCTCGGCGGCCGGCTTCATTACCGGCATGTCGCTGTCGCTGCCCATGACGATTCCGACCAGTGCTTCACCGATCACGCCTCTCCCTCCAGGATCGCGGCGGCCCTCTGGGCCGCCTCTCTTGCGGTGTCGAGCTGCTGCGAACGGACGGTCACGTGCCCGAGCTTACGCCCGGGCGCCGGGAGCTTGCCGTAGAGGTGAACGTGTACCCCCGGCTCGGCAAGAGCGCGCGGCAGCTTCTCGCGCGGGTCAGACCGGTCGCTCTGGCCGACCACGTTCACCATCGCTACCGCCGGGGCGGTCAGTGAGGTATCGCCGAGTGGCCATCCGAGTACGCCCCTGAGGTGTTGCTCGAACTGCGAGGTTTCCGCCCCCTCGATCGTGAAGTGCCCTGAATTGTGCGGCCGGAAGGCCAACTCGTTCACCAGCAGCGATCCGTCGACCACGAAGAGCTCCACGGCGATCACCCCGGCGGCGCCCGGCAGGTCGGTGATCTCCAAGGCGATCGCGGCGGCTTTCTCTGCCAGGTCCTGATCAACTGGCGCGGGGACGAGGACCTCTCGGCACATGGCATCGCGCTGGACGGTCTCGACGACCGGGTAGCACGCGGATTCGCCGTTCGTTGAGCGCGCCACGAGGACGGCCAGCTCGCGGTCGATCGCAAGCTTCGGTTCCAGGAGCAGGCCATCGGGGGACTGATCGAGCAGCTCCTGGGCTTCCGTGGCGGCGGCGAGGGTGGCAACTCCGCGCCCGTCATATCCGCCACGTGGGGCCTTGGCGATCACCGGCCAGTCGTGGCGTGAAGCGAACTCCTCGACCTCGCCGACCGTTCGCGCCTCGGCGAATGGTGGCACCGGGAAGCCACGTCGCCGGAGCTCGCGTCGGGCGTGCAGCTTGTCCTGGGCCAAAAGCATCGCGGCCGGCCCGGGGACCAGCTTTACCCCCCGGGCTTCGAGGCTTTCTAATAGCGCTGTCGGCGCATTCTCATGATCAAAGGTCACGACATCGGCGTCACCGGCCAGCTCCTCAAGGGCGGTCAGGTCGGAGCTGTTGCCAATCACCGCGCGCGCGCCGGCACGGACGGCGGCATCGTCGGGATCGCCGGCAAGGACGGTCAGCTCAACCCCGAGGTCGATCGCCGCCTGGTGAGTCATCCGCGCAAGCTGCCCGGCGCCGACCATCGCCACGCGCGGGGCCGGTCCTAGGCTCCGCGCCGCTTCCCGACCGGAATCCCGCTTTAGCTGCATCTCAGCCTCCCACCACGAGCCGGGTGGCTTCGAGATAGAGCGGTATCCCGATGATCAGGTTGAAGGGGAAGGTCACGCCGATGGCCAAGGGTAGCGACAGCGCGGGGTTGGCTTCGGGCAGCGACAGCCGCATCGCCGCCGGGGCAGCTATGTACGAAGCGCTCGCCGCGAGCGTGGCAAGCAGCGCCGTGTCGCCGGTGCTCATGCCAATCGACCAGCCGAGCAGGATCCCGAGCGAGGCGCCGATCAGCGGCATGTAGATCGCAAAGGCCACGAGGCGCCAGCCGGCCTCCTTGAGCGCTCCGATTCGGCTGAAGGCAAGCAAACCCATGTCGAGTAGGAAAAGGGCCAGAACTCCCTTGAACGGGGCGACGAAAAAGCCGTCGAGGTCCGCCATGCCCTTGGCCCCGAGGATCATTCCGATGATCGTGGCGCCGAGCAGGATAACGACGCTCCCGGTAGTGAAGGCCTCCCGCAGCACTTGTCTGCTGCTCTGGCCCGTGCTCGCGCCAGACCTTCGCGCGAGCATTACACCGACGGCTATCGCAGGCGCCTCCATCAGCGCCAGTACGGCCGCCATGTAGCCGGAGACCTCAACGTTGACCGTCTCCAAGAAGGCGAGCGTGGCGCCGAAGGTAACCAGACTCACCGAGCCGTAGTGCGCGGCAATCGACGCCGCATCGACCGGTTTGACCGGGGCGAACCGCCGGAGCAGCGTGAAGGCGATGAACGGGATCGTCACTCCGAGCACGGCGCCGGCGCCGAGTGCAACGAAGGCCTCAGTTCCGAAGCCCGCCACGCGAAGCTCCGCGCCGCCTTTGAAACCGATCGCGGCCATCAAGTAGATCGCCAGTGCCTGAGCGACCTGCTGGGGGAGCCCGACGTTGGACCTGATCATCGCGGCAAACGCTCCGAGGACAAAGAAGAGGACCGCTGGGGAGCCGAGGTTCCCGACCGCCGCGCTCATTGACTGGTGCTCCGGAAGGAATTCATACGTAGCACAATACACGATAGTTAAGACAGGCAATATAAAGCCTGTATGTTCAATCGTGCGTGGCCTATTCTCAGGCTTCGTGGCCGAGTGGACCTTCCTCACAAATCACGCGCACGTGCTCATCTGCGTCGCCCAGGATCCCAACATGCGGCTGCGCGACATCGCCGAACGAGTGGAGATAACCGAGCGTGCGGCGCAGCGAATCGTGGCCGAACTTGTGGCCGCCGGTTACCTCGACCGAACACGCGAGGGACGCCGGAACAGTTACAAGCTGAATACCGCACTGCCACTCCGCCACCCGCTTGAGCAACAACACTCGGTCGGCGAAATCATCGCGGTACTCGCCGACGAGCCGTCCTGATCAGTGCGCGCTAACCGATCGGACTAGTGGATCGCCTTCAGCGCTGCGGCCGTGCGGTCGCGCTTAGCGAGCAGCAGGAAGAGAATCGTTATCAGCTTGCAAAGGGTTTTGACGGGGCGATTAGCGCTGTTACGATCGAGCCATGCGCTCAGAAATCGTCGGCACGATCCTTCCCCGGCTCGAGGTCTACCTTGAGCCCGGCGAAACACTGATCTCAGAAGCTGGCCAGGCAGCTTGGCTGGACGCGCCGATCACAATGCAAACGGCGGCGACCGGGATCGGTGGCGCTGGCAGTGGCATGAAGGGTGCGCTGCACGTCGCCAAGCGCGCTGTCGGCGGCTCCAGCATCTTTATGAGCGAGTACGGCGCCGAAGGAGGCACCGGCCTGATCGCGTTCGGTACCCACGTGCCGGGCGAGATCCTGCCGATGCAGTCGGTCGAGGGTAAGGCGCACATGGTCCACTCGTACGGCTTCATCGCTGGCGAATCAACGATCTCCGTCTCCGCCGGCATCCAGAAGAAGCTCGGCGCAGGTATCTTGGGCGGCGCCGGCCTGATCATGCAGAAGATCGAGGGCACCGGCCAGTGGTGGGCCGAGCTGTCGGGCGAGATCAAGGAGATGGACCTGCCCGAGGGTTACAAGCTGCGCGTCCACCCTGGCCACCTTGGAATGTTTGAGGACAGCATCAGCTTCAACCTCGTCACAATCAAAGGCATCAAGAACAAGATGTTCGGTCAGGGCCTGTTCTTCGCCGAACTAACTGGCCCCGGCAAGGTCTGGCTGCAAAGCCTCTCGATGGCATCACTGGCGGAGTCGCTGCAACCGTTCCTGTCAAGCGACGACGGTGGCGGCGGCGTTATCGGCAACATCGTCGGCCGCTGACGCACACCACGAATCCAGTTGGGTAAGCTGCGCGCATGCCTAGACGCCTGATCGCAACCGCCTTCCTGACCGCCGCGCTGCTCGCAGTTACAAGCGCCGCCGCATCGGCCGCGACCAACCCGTGGCGCCAGTCACATCCTTGGAACATCGCCCATCAGGGCGGCGAGAATGAATTCCCCGGCAACACGATGTACGCCTTCAAGCAGGCGCTCAAGGCGGGCTCCGACATGCTGGAGCTCGACATCGGCGTGACGAAGGACAACAAGGTTGTAATCCAGCACAACACGACTGTCGACGCGCGCACAAGCGGCGCCGGCGAGGTTCGCTCGTTCACGCTGAAGCAGATCCAGAAGCTCGACAACGCCTACTGGTTCTCGCCTGGCACCGACCATTACAGCCGCACCAAGCCTGCATCGGCCTACCGATTCCGCGGCATCGCGACCGGCAAGCGCAAACCGCCGAAGGGCTACACGGCGGCCGACTTTCGCGTTGCCTCACTAAGCCAAGTACTGAAGGCTTTCCCGAAGACCCCGATTAACCTTGAGATCAAAGCCCGCACAACGACCGAGGCGATCGATGAGTACCTGACCAACTCCCGCGTGCTGGCCGGTGAGCTGAAGGCAGTGAAGCGGCGCGACATCATCGTCGTCTCCTTCAAGCAGCCGGCCGTCGATCTTTTCCACACTCTGGCACCGAAGATCCCGGTCGCACCAGGCGTCGACGGAATGGTCAGCTTCTTGCTGCTGGGCGGCTCGCCCGGCGCCGGCGTCGTTGCCCTGCAACCGCCGATCACCTACATGTTCGGCGGCAGCCGACTTGAAGTGTCCACCAAGGAATACATCGCCAAGGCCCACGCCGCCGGCTACGCCTGGCAGAACTGGTTTGACGACGCCGACCCTGATACGGCGGTCAGCTGGGCGAAGATGGTTGAGCGCTGCGCTGACGGGATCATGAGCTCATCGCCGCGTCTGCTGGAGAAGTTCCTCGTCAAGGCGAAATCGCCGGCCGAGTGCCGCAAGCGCCCGTAGCAAGCAAGCCTAGGTACAACCTGGAGGTCCTTACCGTCCGGTAGGGTCGCCGCATGACGACAAAAAAGACTGGCGGATTGGTCCTCGTAGCGATGATCTTCGCCGTTGGGATGACGTTCATCGACATGACGATCGTGTCGATCGCGATACCCGACATTCAGAAGGATCTGCAGCTCAGCGAGACCGGCGTGCAGTGGGTCGTAAACGGCTACCTGCTGGCGCTAGCGACCGCCTTGATGCTTGGCGGCAGGATCGCCGACACGTTCGGCAAGCGGCGGATCGTCACAATCGGCATCATCACCTTTGCTGGCGCCTCGGCGCTCTGCGGCCTAACGCCAAGCGGCAGCCTCGCCGAACCGTGGATCATCACGTTCCGCGTGATTCAAGGGATTGGCGCAGCGTTGATGATCCCCGCAGCGCTGGCGCTAGTCGTCGGCGCCTTCGAGCTTGACAAGCGTGGCCGCGCGCTGGCGATCTTCTTCGGCATCACCGGCGGGTTGACCTCAATCGGCCCGATCGCCGGCGGCTACCTGATCCAGATCGACTGGCGCGCGATCTTCTGGATCAACATCCCGATCGCGATCATTGCGCTGATCCTGATCTTGATCGCGAAGCCCGATGACAGCCGCAACCCGGCGCCGATCGATTACCGCGGCGCGGCACTAATCACCGGTGGCATGGCGCTCTCCGTGCTGGGCCTGCAACAGGCCAGCGTGTGGGGCTGGGGCGACGCCAAGACGATTGGCTCGATCCTGATCGGCACGCTGCTGACCCTCGCCTTCGTCAAGCACGAACTGGGCACCAGCGATCCGCTAATCCGCGTGCGGATCTTTGGTGACAAGGCGTTTGCTGCCGAGAACGTCGTGCTACTGCTGATCAGCGCTGTCTTCATCCCGATGTTCTTCTTTGCCAGCATCTACGCGCAGTCGGCGCTCGGTGAGAGTCCATCGGATGCAGGCATTTACCTGCTGACCTTCTTCATTGGCTTCGCAATCGCCTCGCAGATCGGCGGGCGGATCCTTGATAAGAGCGGCGCTCGCAGACCGGTCGTTGTTGGCGCGGCAATCGCTGCCGTCGGTTTTTATCTCTGGGCTCAATCGATGCCAAGCCTCAGCTTCAGTTTCGGCTCGGGCTCACAGTGGTATTACGTGATCCTTGCCGGTTTCGGCCTCGGCATGGTCGTCGTGGCGGCCAATACCGACGCGATCAACCGCGCGCCGGCTGCAAGTTACGGCGAAGCGACCGGCATCACGCAGACAGTGCGCAACTACGGCGCCAGCCTCGGCCTAGCAATCCTCGGCACAATCCTGATTACGCAAAACCGGATCAACATTCAGGGTACGGGGGCGGCTGAGATCTCAAAGGGGATCGCCCAATCGATGGAGACAATTTTTTACATCATGGCCGCGATCATGGCCGCCACCTTCGTCTTCGCAGTGATTTTTGTGCCGCGTGGCAAGCTCGAGCAGGTCGTCGCCGAAGGCACTTACGACGCCCCAGCCCAAAGCGAAGCGCCCAGCTAGCTGCGCAGACTGCAGTTTGGTAAGTTGCCACCTCCGCGAAGCTCAATTGGAGAGATCAATGGCTGAAGTACTCCCAATCACCGGCACGCAGGCAACCGCGAAGATCCGCAACCCACTCGGCGTGGTCGGGCTAACGCTGATTACGCTCGGGATTTACTACTTCTTTTGGTACTACTTCGTCAACCGCGAGATGAAGGACCTTGGCATCTCGCGCGGCAGCGACGAGTGCGGCAAGAGCCCCGGCACATCGGTGGTTGCGATCACATTGGGCGCGCTCATCATCGTGCCCGCCTTCGTCTCGCACTACAACACCTTTAAGCGCATGAACGCTGCCAGCCGCCTCACTGGAGCGGGCGAAGGCTTCGACGCAGGCCTCGGCCTGCTGATCTGGGTCTTCATCTCGCCGATCGCGATCTACGTCTTCCAGATGAGCCTGAACAAGGTTTGGGAAGCGCAGCGCGGCGCGGTTGCGGCCGCTTCCGCGGTGGCAATCGAAACACCGCCAGCCGCAGCTCCATCTGAGCCAAGCGAGCCGGGCGGCGGCGAGACGCAAAACTGATCACGAAAGCTGCCGAGCGCGATTTACGCTGGCTCTAGCTAAGAGCTGGGATTGCGGGCGCGCAGCGCTGCTGCGTGCGCGGGGAAGCCTTCGTGCTCAGCTAGCGCCAGCGCCGCCGGGCTTAACCGCTGCAACGCTCCGGCTTCGGCCTTTGCGAGCGAGATCTTCTTGAGGAAGGTCTCAGCCGTGACTCCGCCGGTAACGCGCGCGAAGGCGCCGGTTGGCAGCGCGGCCGGCACGCCGATCACGTAGTTTGCTAGCGATATCGGGGTCATCTGCCCGAGCAAAACTTCGCCGGCGTGATCAATCATTGCCAGCACAGCTTCCTCGTCGCGAGCAACTATCTGCATGTGCTCGGGGGCGTACCAGTTCGTTACAAGAGCGGCCTCGCTGAGATCGCTAACGAGAATCGCGCCGCCGTTCTCAGCTAGTGCGGCGTGCGCGTAAGCGCGGCGTGGCTCGGGCAGCGTGGCGATCTGCGCGGCGAGCTCAATTTGGGTCGCTGCGACCAGCTCTTCACTATCGGTCACGAGCACCGAGGCTGAATCGGGGCCATGCTCGGCTTCGTTGAGCAGGTCGGCGGCCAGCAGCCTTGCGTCGGCGCTGTCGTCGGCAATAATCAGCGACTCCGACGGGCCGAGCAGCATCTGCGTGTGGCACCCGTACTGCTGGCAGGCGATCTGCGCTGCCTGCACCGGCGGACTGCCGGGGCCCAGCAGCTTTCGAACCTTCGGGATCGACTCGGTTCCAAAGGCCAGCGCCGCCACGCCGGCGGGCCCGTTGGCGCGGAAGATTTGCTTAATTCCAAGTTGGTCGGCGGCGCAGAGCACCGCTGGGTCAACTTCGCCATCGCCGCCGGGAAGCGGCGGCACGACGACGGCGATCTCTGGCACTCCGGCTACCACCGCTGGCGTGCCGATCTGCACGAGGACCGAAGGGTAGGAGCCCTTTCCGCTGGGAATGAAAAGCCCGGCGCTGGCGATTGCGGTTGATTTCTCGCCGACCGTCAGGCCGGGCTGAATCTCAACGCGCCACTCGCGCTCACGCGTGAGCTCTTCGTTGAAGGCGCGGACGTTTGCGATTGCCTGAGCGATTGCTTCCTGAATCGGAGCCGCGACCGATTCCCGCGCGGCGGCAAACTCAGCTTCGCTGATCTGCAGCCCACCGGCGGCGACCTCGCAGCCGTCAAATTTTGCCAGCGCGCGAATTACGGCCGCGTCGCCATTTTCGCGAACGTCTTCGATTATCTGGTTGACCGACTCGCGCAATGCGGGATCAAAGATCGCCGTGACGCCGCGGCCCAATAGCTGATCGCGGGCGTCATCATCGAGCTCGCTCCATGCGAGCACTCGCATCGGCGCCTGCTCAGGCACGCCGGGGCATGATCAATCGAGTGTTCCCTTGACGCCGGCCGTCATTCCGGCGCGGCGCGGGTTAGCGACGAAGGCCGCGCGCAGGGCGCGGGCGAACGCGCGAAAGCCAGCCTCCCAGGCGTGGTGCGGATCGTTGCTGCTCTCAATCAGATCAAGCTGAATCGTGCAGCGCGCGCCCTGCGAGAAGCCTTCGAAGAAGGCCACAAGATCTACGCAGAGGACGTCTTCAACGCGCTCGAATGAGGCTGCGCCGCCGCGCCTAACGAAAGTGTTTGCGCGGCCCTCAAACGAGATCTGTGCCAGCGCGCTGGCCTCATCCATCACGCCGTAAGCGAAGCCGCTGGACTCAACGCCCTCGGCAATGCGGTCGCTGATCGCTTGGCCGGCCGCGGCGCCGAGCGCTAGGCCAACGTCTTCGATCACGACGTGCATCAAGCGGAAGGTGCGAACTTCGTAGCTGGCCTCGACGTTGATGTCCGAATACCAGCCGAGCATTTCAAGCATGTGATCGAAGAACGCGAGCGTTGTGTCGAGCCTCGGTTCACGGCGCGGGCCGAAATCAAGCGTCGCGAGGACGAGCGCTTCGCGGCTCTCGCGGCGCGTTGTGTAGCTCTCGCCGTCTCGCTCGACGGCCATTCCGGTGTATTCGGTCACTGCTGCTCCTTGACTTAAGGTATTGGTTGAGGCTCCATTAGCTTGCCTGCTGAAATCCAGAAATATGGGATTTCGCGACCGCCGCGTTCACTCAAGCTGGAATTTCGCGACTAACCCAGCCAGCTAGCTGCTCAGCGCAGGCGGCCATCGAGTCGCTCCAGCTACGCGCAGCCTGCTCGCTGCCGTCGTCGCTGACGATCTTGACGAGCCTCACTGGAACGCCAGCGGCCTGCGCGGCGGCGGCCACTGCGTAACCCTCCATGTCGGCTAAGTCAGCGAGCTTTGCCAGCCGATCGCGCAGCTGCGAATCGGCTACGAAGCGGTCGCCGGTCGCTAGTCCGGGCCCGTCGCCGAGCTCTAACGGCGCGCCGAAGTGTTCGCCTGTTAGCTCGAAGATTGCTTCGCCGTCAAAGTCGTGCTGAACGGCGCGGCCGATCACGTGGATGCCTTCAAGGCCATCCTTCAGCGCCGCCGCGGTTCCTAGGTTTATTACTTCTGACGGGCGCTGGTCGGCGAGCGTCCGCGCCGTCGCTGCGGCTGCGCGAACCTTGCCCGCGCCGCTCACAAGCACCGGCAGGCCAAGCTCGTGTAGATGCTCTCCTTCCTCGCGAAGAGCGACTACGAGCAGCGCGCGATCGGGAGTTATTTCGCCGAAAAGTTCCATTGCCAGCGAGTTTACATTCGCTTTGATTGCGCTGGCATCGTCGTGCTAGTAGAAGCGGTAACGGAAGCGCGTGCCGCTGCAGAAGCGCCGCAGCTTAATCCCCATCACCGAGCCGTGCGAGCGATTTTCACTGCTGGGGACGAGCATTACGCTGGCCATCCAGCCGACCGGGTTGGCGCCACGCTTTAGTGCCGGCGAGCCGCGCCCGCGGCCCATCGCCGGCGGGTATTCATCGCGGTCGTAGCCGGCCCTCGTCGCAACGTTGGCCAGCAAGCGGTCGCGGCGAGCGTCAGTGCCACGGCGGTCGATCACCAAAGTCGCCGGCCAGCCTTCGCGAACCGCTTTAACGACGTGGCGGCGAATGTTCGGGTACTTCGTCGCGCTAAAGCCGACCTGCTGCACGGCGGAGGGTTTCTCGCAGCCAACCTCAGGGTTGGAAGGTGCGGCCGTCCCAGTTGGCTTCGAAGCTCCCTTCTTCAGGCAGGGGCAGGGAAGAGATTCGCAGTAGACGCCGTCGCCGTCAGCGTCGCGCGTGTTGGCGGCCCGCTGGGCGGCGGCCTGGTTGGCGAAGTCGCTGCAGCGACCGCTGCTCGAAGCAGCTGCAACGGCAGCAGCTCCTTCAGCCTGCGTTTTCGCCTTCTTCTTGGTCGCCTTCTTCTCGGCCGTCTTTGTCTCAGCGCTGACGCTTGAAACCGCGCTTGTGCCGTCGGGCGCAATCGCGCTACTGCCGCAGCCGGTCAGGAGCAGCAACCCACTCGCGGTCGCGGCGGCGAGCAGACAAGCTCCTGTTTTGATCTGAAAGCGCTTCAAGACTGCACCACCTCTGCGTCTTTACGAGTCTATTGAGCCTTCGGCGTGAGCCTCAGAAATGCTCACGAGACCGGCGCTTGACCAATCGCGCAGCGCTGGGGTGCGTCTGCTTAGGGCGCGCCCCAGCGGCCGTCGCCGTGGTCGCGGGTCTCTGTGTCTGCAACTTCCGGCGAACCATCGGGGTTGTACCCAGCGTTCGTGAGCATGCGGCGCAGGTCAACGACCATCTGCACGTCAATGTCTTTGTGGCGCGGGCGGTGGAAGGTCTCGGTCTCCGGCCCTAGCGTGACTTTGACCTTGCCGTTGTGCTCCTCGGTTACCTCGCCGACGTGCTCGAGCAGCTTGATCACATGGCGCCACTCGATGTTGTGGCTGGCCGGGTGACGAAAAATCTCCTCAACGGTGTCGCGGTGGCGGCTAGTTAGTTCAGGCTTGCTCATAGTCGGCAATCCTAGGCGATTGCAGAGCGACGCCACCGCCCCGCCCTTAGCCAAAGATGCTGATCGCTCGCGCCGCGACAAGCAGAATCGTCAGCGCAGCGATCACTGTTTCGAGCGCCATCAGGCTCTTTGCCCGCCTGGTCAGCGGCAACGTGTCGGCGGCGCTCCAAGCGATCGCGGTCACAAACGCAAGGTAGGTGTAATCGATCAGTCGCGGGTGCCAGTCGGCCGGCACCAGGCCAGGGCGGTCAACCGTCATCTCGGAGAAGAGAAAGTCGCGCTCACCGTCAGGATCTGCCGCGCGGCTGCGCGGGCCACCGCCGTCCAGCTCCCAGTAGAGCAAGCCAAAGTTCAGCACCAGCGTTGCCAGCACGACGGTCGCCTCACCCATCAGCTCAGCACCGGTACGCGCCTCACCGGTAAATAATTCGAGGATTAAAAGCACGACGGTTACGGCGTTCCAAAGCGCAATCAGCGCCAGCAGCGCAATGCCAACCCGGCGCCGGCCAGGGTCGGGAGCACTCGTCCCTGAGCGGGTGGCAACGAGCAGCGCAAGCAACACCAGCTCCGGCGCAATTGGCAGCCACCAGATCCAGCCGTGCACGTGAAAGAGCGTCCACTCGTTCTGCTGGCTGAGCACCGCAAGAGTTGCCTGCAGGGCGACGACGATCAGCACAGCGACCGTCACCTCAAGGCGCGTCTCTTTCGCTTCGCGGTCCTGCGGGTTGGCCGGGTCCTCCACTAGTGCGCTCAGTTGCTGTTACAAGCGAGGGTGTAAATCGCTTTTGGCACAGGCGACGGCTGCGGGCATACTTTGGCGCGGTCCTGCGGAACCCAGTAAGGGCCCTCCGCCTGCCAGACAACGGTTGTCGTGACAGCTGTCGCCTTTGGGCCAACGTTCACAAAGCCGACCGCCCAGCCGTCGGCGCACTGGTAAGGCTTGCCGCCACCGGTCGCTAATACCGCGCCCTGATTGCCGGCCTTCGCGTAAGAAGCAACCGCGGCTTTTATCCCGGCCTGCGTGCAGGCCGCGCTACCGCCACCAATTGGCTGCTCTGTCGTAGTCACAGTTCCGCCCGGGGAAGTTGCCGCCGGCGACCCGGTTGTCGTCGGCGCCGTCGTCGAACTAGAGCTTGTTGTGCTGACCCCACCGCAGGCCGCCAACGCCGCGGCTACAACGACAAGGATCGCAACCGAGGCGCTACGCAGAGTGACCATTCTCTAAACAGTAAACCCCTGGTCGGAGGTTGGCAGCTGACGCACACGTGGCTTCAGATTTATCCGTGATCCATCGAGTGATCCATTGGCGCGCTGGTGTCGTTATTCATCTCTTCGCCCTCGGCCGGAACACCGCCAGCCGGCGAAACAGCTCCGTACCACGCCTTGCGCCAAGCGTTCATCTTTTCGATCTCGGCCGTCTGATCGGCGATGATTGCCTGCGCAATCTGGCGTAGCTGCGGATCCTTGCCCTTCGCTAATTCGACCCGCGCCATCCGGATTGCGCCTTGATGGTGGGGAATCATCATGTCGCTGAAGGCCCGATCAAACGGCTTCGAGCTCCTCAGCAACGTGGCATCCATGTTCATGCCCATCATCGAAGCTGGAATTCCGAGATTGGCGGTCTTCACATTGTCGTCGCTGAGCTGCTTTTCAATTTGCTGCAGCTGGTCGATCTCGCCCTGCTGGGCAGCGATGATCGTTGCCGCCAGCTGCTTGACCTGTGGCCTGCTGGCCTCGTCCTCGGCAACCTCCGCCATCTCGATCGCCATCTCGTGGTGGACGATCATTTCGGCCGCGAAAGCGCGATCAACTCCATTGCCAGCTGCCATCGACTCTTCGTGCGACATGGTGCCGCAGCCGGTGACGGCGAGGCTTACGATTGCCGCCGCGGCGGCCGCGATGGCGATCGCTGAGGGTGAATTAGAGCGTTTCATTTTGACCCTTTGCCGGTTTGAATAGTTAGGTTTACTTTAGCTACTCCCGGGCCTGAGCACTTCTTGTCAGGATGCAGTGATGGCCGACGGGATTGAGCGCTGGTGGCAGCGCGAAAAGCAGCGTGAAGATCATCGCCGCGACAAATGCGAAACGAAGCGCGTTTTCAGCAGCGAGGCAGAAGCGCGCGCGCACGCCGCCGCCGACCGCGCGCAGTTCGGTGACCGCTTCAGCGCTTATCGCTGCGATCGCTGCGGCGACTGGCACCTAACGCGCAGCGACACTTAGGCTGCGCCGCCCGATGGCCACCGACGCTGCAAACAATCCGCTCGCGCTGCCAGCCCACGTGCGCCGCGGCGGCGCAGTGCTGTGGCTGGCGATCGTGGCCGGAGGCGCGCTCGGGACGCTCGCGCGCTTTGGTGTTGCCGAGGCATTGCCAGCCTCCAGCGCTGGTTGGAGCTGGGCAACACTGACCGCGAACGTTGTTGGCGCCGCCGCGCTCGGCGTGATTGTCGTGCGCTTGCCCAGCCCGGCCTGCGCGCCCAGCCGCCTGCGCGCCTTCCTCGCGACCGGCGTCTGCGGTGGCCTCACGACCTTCTCGACGATGCAGCGCGAACTGCTAGCGATGATCGACGCTGGCCACGGCGCGTTGGCGCTCAGCTACGCCGCCGCGAGCGTCGTGGCTGGCCTGCTAGCGGTGCTCGTTGCGGTGCGGCTCTCTGCGCGTGGCGGGGGCGAGCAGTGAGCGCGCAGGCGATTCTCGCGCTCGCCGCGCTGGGCGGCGCAGGTGCGCTTGCCCGCCACCTGACCGTCTTTGCTGTTGCGCAGCGCAGCGGCGACCGCTTCCCACTCGGAACACTCAGCGTAAATCTTGCCGGTTCGCTAATCCTCGGCCTGCTGGTTGGCGCTGGAGTAACTGGCACAACGTTGACGCTGCTTGGCGCCGGCTTGCTCGGCTCCTACACGACCTTTTCGGCCTGGATCGCCGACAGCGACGGCCTCGCGCGCCAGCACCGCCCGCAGGCGGCGGCCGTCAACATCTTCCTTAGCCTCTTCGCTGGCCTGGCCGCACTTATTATCGGGCGCGCAGCCGGCGTCCTGCTGTAAACGAAATTAGTAGCGATGTAATAGGTTTTCGCCATGGCTACTACATCGAGTTCCCCGAAGATCACGCCGAGCAGCGCCGCGACCACCGTAGCCGCTGAGCTAGCCGAACTGGTGGGCCTGCTCGACAGCCGCTCCGAGGGCGGCCGCGCATTCACTTTGGCCTTCTGGGACGGCAGCGAACTTCCGCCAACCAACCCCCGCCCCGACTCGCCGACGCTTCGTTTTGCCAAGCGTGACGCGCTCGTGCGGATGGTGCGCGAACCCAGCGAGCTGGGAATGGCGCGGGCCTGGGTGTCAGGCGAACTTGAAGTCGATGGCGACCTTGAGCTGGCGCTCGACCTAACTGAAAAGTGGCGCCACGCGCCGCTGAAGGCGACCGACGCCATTCCGGCGCTGAAGGCTGCGCGCAAGCTCGGCCTGCTGCGCCGCGGCCAGCCGCCCGCGCCGGAAGCTGAAATCAAGCTACAAGGCCGACTCCACAGCGCCCAGCGCGACCACGAGGCAATCTCGCACCACTACGACGTCTCAAACGAATTTTATCGCCGCATGCTCGGCGAAACGATGGTCTACTCCTGCGCCTACTTTGGCTCACCGCAAGACACGCTCGATCAAGCGCAGACGCGCAAGCTCGACCTGATCTGCAAGAAGCTTCAGCTGCAGCCCGGCGAGCGACTGCTGGACATCGGTTGCGGCTGGGGCTCGCTACTGATCTACGCCGCCCACAACTACGGCGTCCACGCTGTTGGCGTGACGATCTCCGAGGAGCAGGCGGCGCTAGCGCGCGAGCGGATCCGCCAAGCTGGAATGCAAGACCAGTGCGAGGTGCGCCTGCAGGATTACCGCGAGGTCAATGACGGCCCCTACGACAAGATCTCCAGCGTCGGAATGTTTGAGCACGTCGGGCGCGACAACCTACCGGTTTACCTTGCTCAGGCGCGCAGCCTGATCGCCAAGGACGGGCTATTCCTCAACCACGGCATCGTCAGGGTCGGCGAGGATCACCAGATGCACCCGAAAAGCTTCACCCAGCGCTACGTTTTCCCGGACGGCGAGCTGCACACGCAGGGGATGGTGATCAACGCGATTGAGGATGCTGGCTTCGAGCTGGTTGATGACGAGTCGCTGCGCCAGCATTACGCCGAAACTCTGCGCCGCTGGGCGATTAACCACGACAGCGACCGCGAAGCAGCGATCGCTGAGATTGGCCCTGAGCGCGAACGCGTTTGGCGCCTCCACAACTATGGCGCCGCGCTGGGCTTTGAACGCAGCAGGCTTTCCGTGCACCAAGTAATCGCCCGGCCGGTCGAAGAGTACGAACCGGCGCCGCCGCTGCGGGCTCGCTCGTATCCGGTTTGATCGCAACGACGCATCAACAGCTCCAGCTCGACGAGATCGAACTCCACGTCGCGCAGTGCGGCGAGGGTCAGCCGGTGCTGCTGCTGCACGGCTTCCCTGAGCTTTGGTATTCGTGGCGCCATCAAATGCAGGCGATTGCGGCGTCGGAGCGGCGGGCGATTGCGCCCGACCTGCGCGGCTTCGGTGGCAGCAGCGCGCCGGACGCAGTTGAGGCTTACGACATTCAGGCGCTGACCGGCGACGTCGCGGGCTTGCTGGACGCGCTTGAGATTGAGCAGGCTGTGGTAGTTGGCCACGACTGGGGCAGCGACCTGGCTTGGAAGTTCGCGCTGCTGCATCCGCAGCGAGTGCAAGCCGTCGTCGGGATCAGCGTCCCCTACGTGCCGCGCGCGCCAGCTGAGCCGACGGAGCTGATGCGCGAGCACATTGGCGAAGATTTCTACATCGTTTGGATTCAAGAGCCGGGCGTCGCTGACGTCGCGCTCAGCGCCGACGTGCGCCGCACGCTGGCAACGCGTGAGGTGTGGAACGCCGAGTGGGCGGCGCGCCACGACGAGCCACCAACGCCGCCGTGGATGAGCGAGCAGGATCTCCAGCTTTACGTTGACGAGTTCACGCGAACCGGTTTCACCGGCGGGCTCGGCTGGTACCGAAACTTGGATCGCAGCTGGGCTTACCTTGAGCAGTTCGACGGCCGCACGATCGATCAACCAGCGCTCTTCATAACCGGTAGCCGCGACCCGGTCCGCGCCTTCATGCCGCACGAGGCGATGACCGGCTCGGTGACAGACCTGCGCGACGTGGTGATCATCGAGGGCGCGGGCCACTGGGTTCAGCAGGAATGCCCCGACGAGGTAAACGCCGCGCTGCTGGAGTTCATTGACCTTGTTGACGCCCAGAGCGCGTAGTGGCTCTGAGCGAAAAACTGATCAGCTCCGGCCGCCTGCCTGACCGGCTACTGCGCGCCGGCGCGCGAGCGGCAATCAGCCAGCGGCTACTTTCCGAGCGGATCGCCAGCCGCGGCCGCGACCCGTTGCACGAAGCCGCGCTGCGGCGCAGCGAAGGACCGATCGCCGTCGCCACCGATGACGCGAACGATCAGCATTATGCGGTCGCGCCGGAGTTTTTTGCACTGGTGCTGGGGCCGCGCTGGAAGTACTCCTGCTGCCTTTACGGCGCCGGCGCCGGCGCCGTGACGCTGGCCGAAGCTGAGGAGGCGATGCTTGCCCTGACCGTCAGCCGCGCCGGAGTTGAGGATGGCATGGAGGTTCTTGACCTTGGCTGCGGCTGGGGCTCATTGACGCTGTGGCTTGCGCAGACGCTTCCGAACGTGCGCGTAACGGCGGTATCCAATAGCGTCGCGCAGCGCGGCCTGATTGAGCGGCGGGTGGCGGCGGCTGGCGTCAGTGAGCGCGTTGAAGTGCTGACGATCGACATCAACGATCTTGCCCTCGAGCGGCGTTTTGATCGCGTGATTTCAATCGAAATGTTTGAGCATGCCCGCAACTGGAAGAAGCTGCTGGCGCTGGTCGCCGCTCAGCTCAAGCCGGGCGGCTCAGCTTTCGTCCACACCTTTGCCCACCGCCGCTTTGCTTACGAATACGAAGACGGCTGGATGGCGCAGCGCTTCTTTACCGGCGGCATAATGCCGGCGGCCGGGCTGATGCGCCGGCTGGAAGAAGACCTGCGGGTCGAGGCGCAGTGGTGGGTGGACGGCAGCAACTACGCGCGGACCGCGCGCGACTGGCTAGCGAATCTCGACGCGCAGCGCCCCGCGGCAATCGCGGCGCTGGAGCTAACCGAGGGCGCCCGGGCCGAGGCTGCTTTTCATGAATGGCGGCTCTTCTTCATTGCGGTCGAGGAGCTTTTTGGTTTTCGCGGCGGCGCTGAGTGGGGCGTCGTCCATCAGCGGCTTGTCGCCGCAAGCTAGCTCGGCTGCTGCGAGCGCCTGATCAGCTTCGCCATTGCCTCTGAGCGGCTCGACACACCGAGCTGACGGTAAATCGCCTGCGTATGCTTTTCGACCGTTCGCACGCTGATCCCCAGTTGGTAAGCGACCTGCTGGCTGCGCCGTCCCTCAGCAAGCAGTGAAAAGATTTCTGCTTCGCGCACCGTCAGGCCAAACTCGCGCAGCCGAGCCTCGGTGAAAACGCCTTCGGTCAGCGCTTCGATCTCACGGCTTGGCCCCTCACAACCCGCGACAACGGTCGCGATCATTCGCGCGTACTCGCGCTCCAGCTCGCTAAACCCTGACTCAGCGCGGCAGAAGATCAGCGCCGCCGTGCTGGCGGGCTCAGCTGGGATCGGCGCTCGCAGCTCGTCGACTATTTCGGTGCCGTCATAGCAATCCTCGTAGATCTTCAACGCTTTGAACTGGCCGGCCGTCATCAGGTCAGATATCGCGATCACGTTGTCAGAGTTACCGTTGCCATTGAGCGCGTAAGCGATCAGCGGGTGCTCGGCTGCGCTGGCGGCAAGCTTTTCGCAACGCTGCTGAGTAATAACCGCCGGGTTGCTAGAAATGAAGCTGACGGCGCCACTCTCCAGCTCAATCGATCCGTGAACGACGGCGAGCGATGGAATTACGCTGCCGGCGGCCAGAGCAGCGCGGCGAACTGCGTCAACCGACCCAGTTGCTGCAATAATTTCGCTCACAACTTGAACCAAGTTTTGGTCCATAAAAGCCCCCCCCCCGAAAACTAAGGTGTAACATTAACTTATTTGGCTGCGCATAAACAGAATGTGGCTAGCGCAGCTTACTATTATTCAGGTCGCAGCATCGCCGCAAAAACTGACTTTTCTGACGGCGCCGCTGGGAGCGAGCAGCGGCAGCTAGCTCGGCGGGAGTGTGACGCGAACCTGCAGGCCGCCGAGCGGTGAGTCTTCGAGCGTCAGCGTTCCGCCGTAGCGGGCTGCCTGCGCCGCCGCGATCGCTAGTCCAAGGCCTGTGCCAGCGCCGCGCGCGCCAGTGCCGCGAACGAAGCGCTGCAGCATCTGGCTGCGCTCTGCGGCCGCGATCCCTGGGCCGTCATCGTTGACTTCGATTAACGCGCCGCCGTCCTCCAAGGCCTCGATCACGACTTCAACCCGGCCATCTGGGCGGCCGTGCAAAGCAGCATTGTCGAGCAGGTTGTCGAGCAGCATCCGCAGGCTCTCAGCCTCAGCTCGCAGCAGCGGGCCGCGCTGCGGCGCGCGCAGCGCGACCGTCACGGCCGGGAAGCGCGCCGCCGCCGCAACGACGGCGGTGTCGGCCAATTCGCTTAGGTCAAGCTGCTCGGCGACCGCCGGCGGGCCAGCTTCGCCGCGCGCCAACTGCTGCAGCTGATCAACGAGCGCGACCAGGCGGGCGCTGTCACCGGCGCAGGCGCTAATCGCCGCCTGCACGTCGGCGCCGGCCAGCGCGCCACTCTGCTCAATCAGTGACAGGTTGGCGCGCAGGCTGGTGAGCGGGTTGCGCAGTTCGTGGCCAGCGTCAGCGGCGAAGCGCCGCGCGCTGTCCAGCGCCGCCTCGCGCTCGCTGGCGCTCTGCTGCAAGCGCGAGAGCATCGCGTTGATGTCGCCAGCCAGCTCATCAATCTCCTCCGGCCCGTCGCCGCTTGGCACGCGCACCGACAGATCGGCGGTCTGGGCAACCTGGTCGGCGGTTTGCGCCAAGCGGCGTAGCGGCCCGAGTGCCAGCCGCGCCAGCAAGCGGGTCAGTAGCGCTGTTGCCAGCAAGGCGCCGAGCAGCGCGGCGAGCACAACGATTCGCAGCCGCGCCGCGCGGTCCTGAATGCCGCTCAGCTGCGCTGCAACCTGCAAGCGGTCGCCGTCGCGCAGCGGCCTCACGAGCGTGCGCCAATCATTTCCGCCGGCGCTGACGGTGACGATCTGGTTGTTGGCAGTCAGCGGAAAGTTCGCGGGCACTGGCGCGCCGCCACTGTAACTCTGACCGCTCGCGAGCACGACGCGCGTAAAACGGTCGGCGCCAGGTTCGAGCGGGCCGCCCTCGCGCGGCTGAGGGCCGGGCATGATCGCGCCCGGGCCGCCCTCGCCGCGGCCGCCCTCGCCGCGGCCACGCTCGTTAGGGCCACCATCGCGGCGGCCAGCTGAATCGCCCGGCGGCGGCCCGGCGGGCGAGAAGACCGGCCCGGCGCGGCGATCAACCTGCTCCGCGAGGCGCGTTAGCTGGCGGTCAAGCTGCGCCTGATCGGAGCGGCCGCTGAAGATAATTACGGCGAGGCCAGCAACAATTAGCGCGCCGCCGACCGCGGCGACAGCGGCCAAAGTTACGCGCCCGGTAAGGCTCTTCGGGCTCACTTCGCTGCGCCCTCGGCCGGGTCGCGCAGAACGAAGCCGATGCCACGGACGGTTTCAATCATCCGTGCTTCGCCATCAGCTTCAAGCTTGCGCCGCAGGTAGCTGACGAAGACGTCGACGACATTTGTGTCGGCAACCCAGTCGTAGCCCCAGACGAGCTCCAGCAAACGCTGGCGCTCCAACACGATCCCAGGGTTGCGGGCAAAGGTTTCAATCAGTTCAAATTCGCGCCGCGTGCAGTCAAGTTCGCGGCCGCCACGCTTCACAGTTCGCGCCGACGGGTCTACGACGAGGTCGCCGACCGTCAGTGCGTCTTGAAACTCCTCGCGCCCGCTTGGCTCGGCCCCCGCGCGGCGCAGCAAGGCTTGGAGCCGGGCGATCAGCTCCTCAACCGCAAACGGTTTTACGAGGTAATCGTCGGCGCCGGCTTGCAGCCCAGCGATCCGATCTTCAACCTCATCGCGGGCCGAGAGGATCAGGATCGGCGTCTTTACTCCATCGGCCCGCAGCCGCGCGCAGACAACGCGGCCATTTAGGTCGGGCATCGTCACGTCAAGGACGATCGCCGCCGGCGCGCGGCGCGCTACCGCCTCAAGCGCTTCACGCCCACCGGCGGCGCATTCCACGGCGAAGCCCTCAAGCCGCAGTGCGCGCTCAAGGGCTTCCCGGATTGGAGCCTCGTCGTCAACAACGAGGATCGGCGGAGTTTGGTCGTTCACAGCTCCGCCCTTAATCGCGCATTACTGCGTGATCAGTTCATTCCCATCGCGTCAGGGCCGTCAGCGTCACCGGCTGGGCCGTGCTCGCCGCGTGGGCCGTGACCTTCGCCGCGCTTCGGCATGACCTTCTTCAGCGCCGCCGTAACAGTCGCCACAGGCAGGTTCAGCTTCGCTGCGAGGGCACTTGCCATTGCTGCCGGTCCACCTTCGCCGCGCGGGCCGCGGTGGCCCGGGCCGCCGCGTCCACCGGCGGGGAGGTTTGAGCGGTCGCAAGTTAGCTCAGCGCCTTCGCAAGCGATGATTGCCGTGCGCTGCGCCGCTGTCAACTTGTTGGCTGCGACGTCGGCGTCAAGCTTGTCGCTTTTGACGTCGGCCATTGCATCCACGAGCTGCCGATTGCTTACGCCGAGCTCAGTTGCGAGAGCGGCCTGACGAGCCGTCTTCTCAGCCGTGTGCTTGGCCAGCATCTCCGACATCGTCGGGGGCGGGCCAGTCACGGCCTGCGTCTGCGAGCTGTTCGTCTTGCCCTTCGAAGTCTTGTTCGACTTCTTGGTAGCGCCAAAGCCGACGGTGGCGAGCACCGCGGTCATTGCCATTGCCGCCACGAAGGCGGTCAGTAGTGAGCGTTTCATGATTTCAATTAACTCCTTGATGGTTGGGGGGTGACACCATCATGCGCGCCGAGTCTTAAAAAAGCCTGAGAACTGCCCGGCTTGGCTCAATCTTCGATGTGAACCACGAGCTTGCCTGTGTTTTCGCCGCTAAAGAGCATGTTCAGCGCGCTTGGTAGCTGATCGAAGCCTTCCACGACGGTCTCCTCCGTGCGCAGCGTGCCGGCCGCGACCATCGCGCCGAGCGCCTCAAGCGCTTCGGGAAAGCGGGAGTAGTAATCAAGGATGATGAAGCCCTGCAGTTTGACTCGCTGCACCAGCAAGTTGCCGAAGCTGCGCGGGCCGGGCGCTGGCTCGGTGTCGTTATAGCCAGAAATTAGGCCGCAGAGCGCCACGCGAGCGTTCATGTTGAGGCGCGAGAAGACGGCCTCCATTATCTCGCCTCCGACATTCTCAAAATTAACGTCGACTCCGTCCGGCGTTGCGGCCTTCAGCTGCTCGCGCCAATCATCGGCTTTGTAATCAACGGCGGCGTCAAAGCCAAGTTCATCAACCAGCCAAGCGCACTTCTCGGGCCCGCCGGCAATGCCGACAACGCGCGCGCCGCGCTGCTTAGCGAGCTGGCCTGCCACTGAACCAACGGCGCCCGCCGCAGCCGACACGACAACTGTTTCGCCTTCCTGGGGGTCACCGATCTCAAGCATTCCAAAGTACGCGGTGCAGCCGGTCATTCCGAGCGTGCCGAGCAGCGTTTGCGGCTCGACGGGGATGCCGGCCGGAACGGTCATCAGCGGCGCCGAGGCACTCGTGACTGTGTA
>Ga0209390_10001330_pt1 | contig 48491 bp, 45 predicted proteins | sample BON01_FD_187212 | JGI IMG/M metagenome (GOLD analysis project Ga0209390, IMG submission 187212) | Freshwater microbial communities from Lake Bonney liftoff mats and glacier meltwater in Antarctica - BON-01 (SPAdes) (version 2) | ecosystem: Environmental > Aquatic > Freshwater > Ice > Glacier...
TTTTCAGAGGAAACTCCGAAGAAGAGCCTGAAAACTGAAAACTTGAACCTGAAAACTTTATGGCTTTACACCTCGAAATCGTCACTCCTGAGAAAAAGATTTTCTCGGATAGAGTAGATAATGTCTACCTGCCCGGAGCGGATGGGGAAATGGGCATCCTGCCCAGCCATGCGGGTCTTGTGACCGCTCTGCAGCCTGGCGAGCTCCGTTATCTGCGTGATGGCCAGATCAATACCCTCGCGATCGGTTCCGGTTTCGCGGAAGTCGGGCATGATAAGACCATTGTCCTCACCGACATGGCGCTTGGAGAAGCCGAGATCGACGAAGCGGCCACCGAGGAAGCAATCAAACGCGCTGAGGAAAAACTGCAATCCGTAGATCAAAGCATGGATGCCGAGGAAGTCGCTTACCTGCAAAGCGTCATCTCCAGACAGGCCGCCGCTCTGCGCTTCAAGCGCAAGAACATCCACTAGGAAATGGAGCGCGGACTTTAGTCCGCAGCCCCTCCTTCACATGCGATGCGGACTAAAGTCCGCGCTCCTTCACACCAGCCTCTTCAACGCGGTGGAGATGAGTATGCTCTTCAGCTTCGCCGCTGGATAAATCGCGGATATTGCTTTCCTATACGCCTCCATTTGACCGGCGTATCTGGCCTTGAGTTCTTCCGTCGATTTCACTCGATCCGTTTTGAAGTCGATGATCTCGACCTTGGTTGCATTTCCATCCGCATCGAGGTGAACGTGCAGGCGATCGATCACACCGCTCATCCACTTGCCGTCGGTTACGGCCTCGATTCGTTGTTCGCGATGCAGGCGGATGTCGCGGCCTTTTCTTGAAAATAGATCCCGGATTTCGGGAGCTTGCAAAGTTGCGGTGAGTATATTTGTGATCTCATTGGAAAACTCAGGCAGCCCGTCATCATCAAGCCACCCGATCCGTTCGAACGCGCGGTGCACTCCCAATCCGAAGCGCCGTCCGGAATCGCCAGCGCCTGGGGTGATGGTGATCGGAGCTTTTCCACTGCTCGGAGTTGTCCTAGAACGTTTCGCAACTGCCTGGCCCAAGCTTGTGGAAACCCGTTTTTCCGTTCGTTCCAGATCGGGGATGTTTTTCTGCCAGTTTCCATCGCCGGTTTCAAAAACTTCCTCGGCAACCCCGTCCATTCCAAGACTTCCCATGATCCAATTCGCAAGACTGGGCTTTCCGAAATCTGCGGATTTGGCCGGTTCATCGAGCAACACATATAGCCCACGCTTTGCCCGGGTGAGAGCGACGTAGAGTTTACAGAATGCCTCGTAGGTCTGCTGGCGCGACCATTTTTCCTCCGCCGCTTTCAGCTCGGGAATCATTGCCCGCACCCATGAGGCGGGTGCATCGGAAACCCAACCATCGCCGAAGACGGTATGGAAATGTGTCATTGAGGGAATTTTGTCTCCCGGTATTTCAGGGAGAATCACCACATCGAAACCAAGACCCTTGGATTTATGGATCGTCATCACCTGAACGGCTGCGACGCCGGGACTTTGTGAAATCTTCATTCGCCCTATCCAATCCGCCGCCTCCCGGGCCAATACCACTCCCGAGTGATCGAGTTCTTCCAAGGCCTGCACGAGATCCCCGGCGCGACGTTTGCCAAACTCTTCCCATACACTCTCCAGTGGAAAGATGATTTTCCGCACCATTCCGGCGAAACCCGTCTCCGAGGCAAGCCCGCCGAGTTTCTCCCAAATCGCCTGCCAAGAGCTTCCAAAGCGCTCCTCCAACACGGGTTTAAGCGGCGACATCATTACCGCCTGCTTCGCAAAACTATCCGAGGGATCCGCCAGCCAGCACAGCAGCTGCCAGATCATCACGCCAACCGGGTGATCCTTGCCCGGCTCTCGCGCGCCTTCCTCAACCACCTGGAAGCCCTCGCTCCGCAGCGCGTCCGCCCACTCGCGGACATCCTTATTACTGGAAACGAGGATTCCGCAGGAAAGCGCTTTGTGCCCGATTCCCAGCTCCCGGAGCTGTGCGATCACCCGCTCGGTCTTTTCGTCCTTGGCGACGATCTCGACCCGCGCATGGCCTGCATTTTCGGGTAAGGCGAGTTTCGCAGCGGAAACGTGCTGCTCCCATTCCCAGTCAGTCTCTGCCTCGCCAAAGAGCTCCGCCATCGTGGTGCGGTCTCCGCAGACGCGGTTGACCAGCCCCAGAACTTCTGGGCAGGAGCGCCATGATTCTGCCATGGTCTCGATCCCGAGTCCGGAGCGATACCTCTCAATAAGCTCATCGAACAACCCGACCTCGCCCCCCCGCCAAGCATAGATCGCCTGCTTTTTATCACCGACGACGAACACCGTAGATTCATCATCCGTCAGCCCTTCATCGACGAGCGGAAGCAGGGCGTTCCATTCGTCGCGGCTGGTGTCTTGGAACTCATCGAGCAGCCAGTGGTGGTAATTCGCATCCAAGCGGAAATCGACCGCCTCGCGTCTCAGCCTGGCGTCCTCGTCTTTCATCCAGGAGCCCATCAGGCGTTTCACATCATCGAAACCCAATTTCCCCCGGCTGCGCAAATCACGTTCGATCAAGCCGTCGTAAGAACCGATCACATCCCGTATGCCCCGGGTCCGCGAAAGCGCCGCTGCAAACTCGCAACGCGCCGCGAGTTCCACCAGATTCCTCAGCGCCTGCGCCGCAAGGCCGGTGATGAGCAGCGGCTGATAGTAGGAAATCGAAAGGCTCCCGCTGCCTTCGCAGGCCGCTTCCAGAATTTTCGCCACCAGCCCGGTCGCGCTACCGAGTCGCCCGCTGCCGACGGTATGTTCCTCGAAAGCCGTCATCATCGGCTCAAAGGCGGTCTTGTGGCGTTTTTTCTTATCCGGAACGTTTTGCCAGTCGCTGCGGAGTTGTTCGATCAAAGGGCCTTTGTGTTTTTCCCAATCCGCTTCGGAAACATCTACCAACCAGGCCGGGCCCCACTCCCGCTTGTCTGGAGAAACAAACACCCGATGCCAGATGCTGATGAAATCACGCAGGTCCTCAAGCACCCGCGCCCCTTCCTCACCTGCCGTCGCCCGGCGGAAAATTTCGACAAACTCATCCTCCGCCAATGTGTCCAGACCACCATCGAGCAGGTTCTCCATCAGTTCGTCCCGCACCCCCTCGGCGACCTCGCCCTCGAGCAGATCGAACCTTCCGCCCGTCACCCCGAGTTCGTATTGGAAACCTTTGACCACCCGCGCAAAGAACCCGTCCATTGTCCCGAGCGTCAGCTTAGGAAGCTTCCGCACCACCTCTTCGAGCAAGGCCGGGAAATCCGCATCCTCCATCCCGATCGATCGCCCGAGCTCCGCCGCTTTCGCTGGATCTTCGGCAGCACCGGCGAGTTTCTTCAAAATCGCATCCGCGAACTCCCCGGCGGCTTTTCGGGTGAATGTCAGGGCGACGATTTTTTCAGGCTCCACTCCCGCCGCCACCAGCCCGATGATGCGGTCACTGAGCCGGAATGTCTTCCCGGAACCCGCCGAAGCGAGCACGAGCAGGTTTTTTTCAAGAATCTTCATCTTTTCTATCTCACAAATGTTGCGGAATGATCCGTTTTGTCACGCAGGGACTTCGGGAGATTGGTGTGGAAACATCGCCGCTTCAATAGTTCTTGCTTAATTGTAAAGAATTACGGACTTATTTGTGACAAAATCGTAGCCTTTTTCGATTGGCACGCCCGGTGCTTATTGGTAGCTTGCCTGCGTTTGGTCTAGTTCTGAAGGCCATGGGGAAACTAAAAACTAATCGGAATACGAATCATGAATATTAAATCATCTCTTCTGGCCTTGGTGACGATCTCTGCGCTTTGTGCAAGCAGCAGTCAGGCAGCTACTCTTGCTAGCTTCAGTTTCCCTGCTGGTGTAACCACTAACGGAGCGACTCCTACAGCAGGGATCACCGTTACAAGTGTGACCACCGACTCAAGTTTCAACTCATTCACTTCTTCAACCGGCTTCGACAGCGCTGCCCAAATTAGCGGCGCGAGTAGCTTTTTTGCCGCCACATCACAGGCTGCTGCTGGTGACGCACTGGTCTTTACGATTACTGCGGATCCGGGGTATTCTTTCTCCCTTGATGGTTTCAGCTTCATAGCGAGAAGTACGGCCCAAGCTCCAAGCGACATTGGATTCAAAGTAGGCCTGACAGCTTACGATTTTTCTCTTTCGTATTCAAATGACTCCACCATTACAACAATTTCAAACCAAGCATTGGGTCTTACAGGCCTTACGTCCGCTGTGATTTCGATCCAAGGATGGAACAGCACAGGCACTTCATCGCTTCAATTGGATAATCTCGTTGCCACCGGAACAATAGTGCCGGAACCCTCTACCACCCTTCTCGGGGCAGTGGGGGTGCTAGTGCTGCTCCGTCGCCGCCAGCGGTGATATCGATCTGAAAATTTTAATTTTCTCCAAGCCCGGCGATCTTTCTGAGATTGCCGGTTTCTTTGCTTTCACACCATGAGCAGGCTTCATCATATCGGGATTCGACAGGAAATGTTTTCATAATACGATATGAAATCTCGGGAGGAATTGGCCTATGAATTGATTTTCCACTATCAAGCTTGCCTAGGGCGACCGTCCAGTGCAATAGCAGCCCTGTATACCGTTTTGAAAGTGAATCCAGCATCTATCCTACCTATCGCAGCCTTGGCATTGTTCGCAGCAACCGGCATTGTCGGAGCGGCTTCCGCTGAGGAGAATTCAATCCCCGCGGTTTCCAAAAAGAAGGATCCGATGTCGTCGTCCGGCGAGTTTGCTGAGGTTCCGGAACCCGCCGCCGCCCTGCTCGGTGCGCTGGGCGTAATGCTTCTTTTGCGCCGCCGCCGGTAATAAAGATTCTAAGATTGCGATTTTTCGTAATGATTCAGATGGCTTGGCAAATCCCTATTTCCGAAATCCATCGAAAAGAATCTAGCCCGATTCGCGATTGAATATTTTCCCGAAAACCTTTCCCCTCTCCGGGTGAAGAAGAAGGGATATGGCGAAAGAAGCCACGGAGACAAAAACCGACAGGCGCGGGAGAACCGTCATGTGAAGCCGGCAGCGGAGGAGAAACCCGTGCCATCGCTGGACGAAGGTGACTTGCTGCGCATCGTTGCGGAAACCGAAGTTCCGTTTCTTCTCATCCTCGATTGCGTCCAGGATCCCCACAACCTCGGAGCCATCCTGCGGACTGCGGATGGGGCGGGGGTGCATGCGGTGATCGCGCCAAAAGACAAGGCGGTGGGGATTACGGAAACCGTGCGGCGAATTTCGGTCGGTGCGGCGGATCACGTGCCGTTCGTGCAGGTGACCAATCTCGCCCGGACCATGGAGCAGCTCAAGGAGGCGGGGGTATGGTTTGTCGGCACCTCGGACCGGGCGGAGAAAACGCTCTATGAACTGGATCTCAAAGGCCCGCTGGCGCTCGTGCTCGGCGCGGAGGAAAAAGGAATGCGCCGTCTCACCGAGGAGAAATGTGATTTCCTTGCCAAACTGCCGATGGCCGGAAAAGTCGAGTGTCTGAATGTTTCCGTCGCGACCGGGGTGTGTTTGTTCGAAGCGGTGCGGCAGAGGGGGATTTCGGTATGAGGACAGGGGGCAGTAAACAAGGGGCAGGAGTCAGGGGGCAGGGACCAGACTCTGGAGGTTCGAAAGATTTGCTCTGTGTCCTCTGTGGATTCTGTGGTGGAAAATTTTCTTCGGCCAAAACCTCGGGATGAAGCTTCCGGTCAGGATTCTCTCCGATCTCCATCTCGGTCACCGCGCTTCGCGTATCTCCGATGTGGAATCGCTGAGACCTTTGTTGCAGGGCATCGGGACCGTCGTTTTTAATGGCGACACTTGGGAAGAGTTGGCCAAGCCATGGCGTGAGAAATCCGCCACAATGCTCGCCGATCTGCAACGAATCATTTCCGAAGAGGGCTGCGATGCGATTTTTCTCCGGGGAAACCACGACCCCGGCTTCGATGGGCCAGGTCACCTCACGCTGGCGGAAGGCCGGATCGTGATCACCCACGGTGATGCACTGATCCGCAATTCATCGCCATGGAAACGAGAGATCCTAGCAGGTGGCGATTTTGTGGAGCAGATCTGGAGCGAGCATCCCGGTGCGGAGACGGATCTGGATTGTCGCCTCGAGGTCGCCCGGGAGATTGCAAACCGACTCTCCTCTCTCCATCACCCGGATGGACGCAGCCTAGTTGCGCGGATACTGGACGCCGCATTTCCCCCGAGACGGGCGCTTGCGATACTTTCTGCCTGGATCCGCCAGGGAAAACACGGCGCACGGTTCTGTGAAACCTACTTTCCGAAGGCCGAATTCCTCGTGATCGGGCATTTTCACTGCGCTGCAATTCGCCAGACGGCTGGGAAAACCGTGATTAATACCGGCGCCTTCGTGGTTCCGGGATCGCCTAGATGGGTCGATTGGGATGGGGAATCCCTTTCAGTTGGGGGGATTCGCGAGAAGCACGGGAGCTGCTACCAAGAGAAAGTCTCAAGTCACTGGAATTTATTTAGAAAAACCTAAATTAATCACTTACGAAATATAAAACGCTCTTTTTAATAGGGTCCTAAAATTTGGGTCGCTTTTACCATCGGTTCATGGTAGGGTAACCCCGTTATGGCAACACCTACTAAAAGAACCCGGTTTTCCCGGAGACTTCCAGACCACGTGACCGATGAACTTTGTAACGTTCTTTCTGAAAAGAAAGTGTTCGGATTCAACGATCTTTTTGAAAGAGTTTTCGAAAACTTGAAACAGCGAAATGCCGTAAGCGGCGGCGAGGAAATGCTTCGCCTTCGTTCTTATGAAAAGCTTCAAAACCTTGTGAACCGCGGCCTCGTTGAGAAGATGGGCAAGGAATACAAGGGCAACGCCCGGGTTCATGAAGCATCAAGCGCCTATGCCGCAGCTCAGGAAGCTGCCGCAGCTGCCGAAGCAGAAGCCTGATATTTACCAGATATTTACCAAAAAAACCCGTGCCTCAAAAGGGCACGGGTTTTTTCCTACCCAAGCCCCGGCTAAGACCTTACCAAGTGGCAGCGAAACTCTCTACCTGATCCGTCATGCCTGAAAACTATCTCCCGGTTCTACTCCAAGTCCTAATTGCATGCGCCTTTGCGGTTACGACTCTCGTGCTCAGCGTGGTCTTTGGTCGCTCTGCCCGCCGCAACGCCACCAAAGACACTGCCTACGAATGCGGTATGATCCCGATTGGTGAAGGCTCGCCGCGCTTTTCCGTGAAATTCTATCTGGTCGCGATGCTGTTCGTCATCTTCGATATCGAAGTCGTCTTTATGTATCCATGGGCCGTCCAGTTCCGAGATCTCGCGCAACAAGGACCGACCGCTCTGGTTAGCATGGCCGGATTCGCCGGAGTGCTCGCCATCGCTTATGTTTACGCGCTTAAAAAAGGCGCGCTCAACTGGAAGAGTTGAGGCAATCGCCCGAATCCCTCTTTGGCAATGGTCCACCACGTCGTCTACCTCCAACTCAACGAAAGGGCCGACGCGCAGGTGCTGGAGGAAATGGTGCGCGCCAGCAGGGCATGGCTTCTGAAAATCCCGGAGGTTCTCAGTGTCAGGTCCGGCAGGAATCTTGATCCCGATTCTCAATGGCAGTTCTTTTATTCCATTGAAGTGGAATCGCGGGAGAAATTGAAACTCGTCAAAGAGGACGGGTTTCATCTGAAGTTCATCCAGCAATTTATCCAGCCCAATACCGGAACTCGGTTTGAGATGGATTTCGAGTTGGATCCGTCCCGCCATTTAAAATATTCATAGCTCCAGGAAGGCGCAAAAATGGGAGCTAGAATTTCGTACGATCCGCACTTGAAAAATGTGCGACATGCGGCCAAGTTCCGGGGCCGGGTCATCACCGCCCGATAAGAGAAAAATGGCCTCACCTATCCAGATACCAAACAACGCCCCGTTCACCACGGAACAGCGCCAGTGGCTCGGCGAGTTTATCGGGAAAATGCTCGCCCAAGCCGCGGGTGTTTCAGTTCCTGCCGGGCCGGCGGTTCCTGTAACCGTTCTTTTCGGCTCCCAGACTGGCACTGCAGAGGGCTTGGCGAAGAAACTTGTGAAGACCCTTAAGAAAGGCAATTTCGAGCCAAACATGCAGGATATGAGCACCTACGACACGGAGCGCTTGTCCAAAGAAAACAATCTTCTGGTTATCACCTCGACCTACGGAGACGGCGAACCGCCGGACTCCGCACTCGAGTTTCATACCTGGCTGATGGGCGACAACGCCCCGCGCCTCGAAAGTGTCAATTTCTCGGTGCTCTCGCTTGGAGACAGCTCTTATCCAGATTTCTGTCAATGCGGCACCGACTTAGACCTGCGCCTTGAAGCGCTGGGCGCATCCCGGATCTTTCCGCGCGTGGATGTTGATGTAGACTACGACGATCCCTACGAGGAATGGTCGGCAGGTATCATCGGAATTCTTGCTCCGGAAGCCTCCGCAGTCGCGGCGAACGGAGCCGCAGTTGATAAAATCGAAGAAGTTGGCTACTCGAAAAAGAATCCTTTCCCATCGGTTGTCCTTAAAAATTATAACCTGAACGGCCTTGGCGCCAAACAGACCAACCAAGTCGAAATCTCATTGGAGGGTTCAGAACTCACCTATCAAGTTGGTGATGCGCTGGGTGTCTATCCCGAGAATGTGGAAAGCGTGGTTGATGAGATCATTGCCGGTCTACCTTTCCGCGCCAGCGAAGTTCCGACCTCGACCGGCGAAGAAGTGAGCCTCCGTGAGGCCCTGATCCGTCACTACGACATCGGCAATATCAATAAATCGCTAATCGAAAAATGGCAGAAGCGCAGTGGATCGCCCTTTCTCAGGTCGCTTGTCGAGGCCGATGATCGGAAACAATGGGATGACTTCTGTTGGGGTCGCGATCTGATTGATCTGGTGCTCAACCACCCGGCGGATTTTACCGATGGCGAGGATTTCGTCTCCGTCCTCAAAAAGCTCCAGCCGCGCCTCTACTCGATCGCCTCGAGCCCGAAAGCGCACCCAGGAGAAGTGCATCTCTGCGTCGGCATCGTCCGCTATGACACTCACGGCAGGCAACGTGGTGGCATCTGCTCGACCTATCTCAGCGACCGCCTGAAAAACGATACCCGGCCCGGAGTCTATCTGCATCACAACAACGCGTTTCGCCTTCCCGAGGACGGAAATGTCCCCATAATCATGGTCGGTCCTGGAACAGGTATCGCTCCGTTCCGTGCGTTCCTCGAAGAGCGCAAAGCGGTGGGCGCGAAGGGCAAAAATTGGCTGTTCTTTGGCAATCCCCACTTCGAAAGTGATTTCCTATATCAGGCAGAGCTTGAGGCTTTCCAAAAAGAGGGCGTACTTTCCCGCGTGGATCTCGCTTGGTCACGCGACCAGAAGGAAAAAATCTATGTCCAGCATCTGATGCTCAAAGAGGGTGCTGAATTCTGGAAATGGCTCCAAGAAGGCGCCGCCTTCTATGTCTGCGGTGATGCCTCAAGGATGGCCAAGGACGTCGATGCCGCGCTGCTCACGATCGCACGAGATCACGGCAAGCTCTCAGAGGAAGAAGCTGCGGCATATGTTTCCCAGCTTAAGAAAGATAAGCGCTACCTCAGGGACGTTTATTGATGGATCTCACCCGATCAGGCTGCCGTAGGCTTCAGGTGTGAGCAGACCGGATGCTTGCTCTGGTTTTGAGAGCTTGATTTTGAAAATCCAGCCGGCTCCGTAGGGATCGGTGTTGACGAGTGAAGGATCGCCCTCGACTGCCGGATTCGCTTCCACGATTTCACCCGCGAGCGGAGAATAAATATCCGATGCGGCTTTGACCGATTCGACGACTGCGATCGGATCTCCAGCGTCGGTGGTTTTGCCGACATCAGGCAGCTCCACGAAGACCACGTCGGTTAGCTCCGCTTGTGCGTGATCGGAGATTCCGACGGTCGCAATATCGCCATCGATACGCGCCCATTCGTGGGAGGATTGGAAAAGGAGGTCTGCGGGGATTTCTGAGGCGCTCATGTCAGGAAGGTTGTGGAGGATAAGTGGCGGGTTTGGAAGGGAAATTCTGGGGATTTTGAGCGGATTTAATATCCGTCAATCAAGCGGTGAATTTGAACTTTTAACAACGGCCCTGCGACTACGGGGATGACATCAATCGGAATCGGCACCTCAAGGCTCTCGATGAATCAGGGAGCTTCTCTCGGCGGGGAGTATGGGGTGATTTGTGGTTTCTTCTCCCTAATTTCATCGCCCCGGCGGAGAGGGGGTCATCAGGATTTCTTCAGAAACGGTTTTTTGACGGTGATTGCAGCAAACTTGCGGCCGCGGACGTCGATGAGGAGCTTGGTTCCGAGCTTGGAGTATGCGGCGGGTAGGTAGGCCATTGCGATTCCTTTGCCGAGTGTGGGAGAAAGCACTCCGCTGGAAAGCTCGCCGAGGGTTTCTCCCGCTTCGCTTAGCACCGGATAGTGGGGGCGCGGTGGCGGGCCTTTTTCGGTGAGTTCGATGGCAGTGAGCCTTTTCACCGGGCCATTTTCCTTTTGGGAAATCAGGATATCACGGCCGATGAAGTCTGTTTTTTTCAAGTCACAGAAGAATCCGAGTCCGGCTTCGACCGGTGAGTTTTCCGGGGAGAGGTCGTTGCCGTTGAGCGGGTAGCACATTTCCAGTCGGAGGGTGTCGCGAGCACCGAGGCCGCAGGGTGCCGCTCCGGCGGAGATGAAGGATTCGAAAAAGATCGGTCCTTGGTTGGCGGGGCAGAAAAACTCGAAACCGTCCTCACCCGTATAACCCGTGCGGCAAACGATCTCGCCACCTTGGGTTTTGGAGATTCCGTTACGCGGTGGCAGTTCTTCACTGGGAAAGAGTTTCTTGAAGGTTCTTTCGGAATCCGGTCCTTGGATGGCGAGGCCGGCCCAGGCATCGGATTCGTTGCGTAGTGTGACTCCTGTATCGAGATGTTTTTCCAGCCAAGCGACATCCTCGGGGATCATTGAGGCGTTGACCACGAGCAGGACTTCCTCGGGTGAAGCCCGATAGGCGATGAGGTCATCGATGACGCCGCCCTTTTCGTTGAGCATCATGGTGTATTGACCCTCGCCGGGAGCGAGTTTCGAGATGTTGTTGGTGAGGACGCTGTCGAGCCATGAGAGGTGGTTTTCACCGCTGACGAAGACCTGGCCCATGTGGGAGATATCGAATGCTCCGACGGCGTTGCGGACTGCAGCGTGTTCGCTCAAAATAGAGGTGTATTGCACCGGCATCGACCAGCCACCGAAGGGGATAAGACGCGCGCCGAGTGCGATGTGGGCGGCTTCCAAAGGGGAATGTAGGATGTTTTCAGACACATTTGGACATTGGAGTTGCGGGACGTGCTTGTCAATCGGGCTTGGGTATCGGAGTGTCCCGGTGATGCAAGTTTTGGATAAATGGGAAAAGAAGTTAGGTTGGATGTCGTTTCCGGGGCTTCTGAGGTATTACGCACTTTTTCACGTGTTGGTGTTTCTGTTGCAGTTCGTCAATCCGCAGATCGGGTTGGTCCTGGAATTTGATCGTGCGAAAATTTTCTCTGGGGAAGTCTGGCGGCTGGTGACCTTCCTGTTCGCAAGCAGCGGTGGGAGCGGGTTGGGGCCATTCGGCTTGTTGTTTCTGTTTTTAATGGTCATGATTTCATTCATGATGAGCGACGCACTCGAGGGTGCATGGGGTATTTTTCGCACCACGCTTTTTTACTACACTGGCTTCGCTGGACTGCTTGCTGCGAATTTAATCTACGCCCACCCTATGCCGGGAAGCGGTTTTTTCGTCTACATTTCAGCGTTCCTTGCGTTTGCGACCCTGTTCCCGAAGGTGGAGTTCCTAATGTTTTTTGTCCTCCCGGTTCAGATCCGGTGGTTGGCGATCCTGATCGCCGGACTCACTTTGTGGGGCCTGTTTGCGGAGCCTTTGTATATCGGTTTCCTCATTCTCGGATTCGGGAACTATATCCTCTGGGCGGGCATTCCGGCGCTCCAAGGTCGTGCACTAATCATCGAATCCGCCAATCGCCGGAAGAAATTTGAAAGAAAGAAAGGCTCACCGGATGAAGCGTTCCACGTTTGTGCAGAATGCGATAGAACCGAGGTTAGCGATCCTTATCTGGAGTTCCGGATGGCGGCAGACGGCGAAGAATATTGTGTGGATCATTTGAAGGATTGATATTTTTCTTTTCCATCATCAACGGAAGTTCAAAGTAAAGTCTCATGAGAAGCTTTATCGGTATTGTGGTGCTCGTCGGGTTGGTGGCGGGCAGTTGGTTTCTGTTCTATCAGGCGGGCGATGAGATGAGGGATTTACAGGAGCAGATAGAGGAAGCGAGGGCAACCGATGACCCCGAGGAATTGGTGCCTGCACTGAGGTCCGAACTTAGTGGGGTAGAAGGGGCGCGGATTTTCAATGGGATCATCCTGGCTTTTCTGAGCGCGGGTCTGGTGGGGATCGTCTTCGTGACCCAACTGCTGCCGATGCTCGCGCAGAAATTGACCCACGCAGTTTATGACAGCGGAGAGGAAGTGGAGGCTGATCCATTCCACGACGCACGGGTGCTGATGGCTCAGGGCGAGTGGGAATCGGCGATCAAATCTTTCAGAGAAGCCGCGAAGCAAGATCAATACAATCGGATGCCGTGGATCGAGATTGCGAAAATCCAGAAGATTCACCTTGAAGATATTACAGCAGCGGTGGCCACACTCAGGGAGGCGATTGAAGAATATGAATGGGAGCCGAACGATGCTGCTTTTCTGATGTTCCGCTTGGCGGAAGCATATGACGAAGATATGGAGAACCGTGCGGCGGCGGTTGCGATCCTCGAGCAGGTCATGGAGCAGTTTCCAGAGAGCCGCCATTCCGCGAACGCGCGCACGAAGCTCCACGATTGGGGAATGGCCTAATGGAATGTTAGGCAATTTTTAATGAAAACGTCAGCCGCATTCCCCCGCGCATGGGTCAGGCGGCCGATGTTTCTGATGGCTGCCGGGATGGTGGTGGTCGTTGCTACGGAATTCTGGCGACCAGGGAATGGCTGGATTACCGCGCTTGGATTCTCCGGGTTGCTGGCTGCTGCGGTCAGTTGGCGGATCGCGTTGGTTGGGGCCGGGCTCGCCCTGGTGACGCTCGTGAATATTCACTTGAGGGAATCTCGACAAAGAGATGGTGAAGCATGGATCGCCAAGCAGGGACTGAGAACCGTCGAGGCGCGGTTGGTCGAAGACGCCCGCGGATATGACGGCAATTGGGGTGCGGTTGCGAAACTTCATGGGACAGGTCTCAAAAGCCGGCGGGTGATATGGAAAGGTGCGGGCGATCCACCCCCGGCGGGAACCGAGATCAAGGCCACGGGTGTGTTCAAGCCCCTTGTGCCGGAGCGAAACCCGGGCGCTCCCGACTGGAGGGAACGGCAGCGGGCGGAGGGGGTTTTAGGGTCGTTTCATTCCAGTGAAATGCGCGAACAACGGTGGATCGGTCCTATATCGAGAAAAAAGGCGGACTTCAAAATCGCATTTCGTGAAGGTATTGTCGCCGGACTGGACGAAGAGGGAACTCCGGCGATGGTGATCCGCGCGGTTGTGCTTGGGGAAAAATCTCCTGACTCGCTGGAGCTGGTAAGAGATTTCCGCGAGAGCGGCACACTTCACGTATTCACAGTCAGTGGCCTACACGTCGCGATGGTTGGCAGCCTGCTTTGGGCACTTTTGAGGATTTCCGGTTGCCCGCGGCGATGGGCGGTTCCTGCGATCATCGCTGTGATGTTCGGTTACGTTTGGCTCACTGGAAATGGCGCCGCCGCAGTTCGCGCTGCGTGGATGGGTTCCGTATTCCTCTTGGCTTTCGCGCTGCGAAGGCGATCTGATCTGCTGAACGCCCTTGGCGCGGTGCTGTTGTTTGCGATTCTTTGGAACCCCGGCATCCTGCGGCTGCCCGGAGTCCAGCTTTCCTACGGAGTGGTCGCAGCGATCGGGATCGGCACGGCGATTGCGAGGCGTTGCTTCGGGTGGATTGCGGAAGGGGAGGAACTGCTTCCAAAGAGCGAGTTGTCATGGTGGCAGGCGAGGTGGCTGAGCTTCCGGCAGAAGCTTGCGACGGGGTTCGCAGTTTCGCTCGCAGCTTCAGTTGGATCGACTCCGCTTAGCATGTTTCACTTCGGCATCGTGACTCCGGTGTCGGTGCTGGCGACCGTTGCGCTAGTCGCTCAGGTTTACGTTCTGCTTGCCGTTGCTTTGATATCGGCAATCGCTTACTCGTTCTGGCCGGAGGCCTCCGTTTTTCTCAATCGCAAAAACGCCTGGGTTGCGACCGCTTGCGCGGAAACGGCGGGAGCGTTTGCCAAGATTCCAGGCGGCTGGGCGATGACGACTTCTCCCGATGAGGAGACCCTGGTGATCTACGATCTTGATTATGGCGCGGGGGCCGCTTGCTTCGCCGCGCCCGGCACGGCGGCGGTGATGATCGACAGTGGAGGAAAGTTCAATCTCAGGGGCGAGGTGGCTCCTTCCTTGAAAAATCTTGGGATGAACCCGGATGCGGTCGTCTTCACCCATGCCGATGCCGGGCACGTTGCGCCCGCCGACTTGATGATTGAGATGTTTCCCATCCGGCAAGTGGCGATGGGCACGGACCGGACCAATGGTTCGGTCGCTGCCAGTTGGGAGAAAATCGGCGAACCGGAAATGAAGGTCGCCCGTCCTCGCGGGGGAGATGTTCTCGACTTTGGCAACGGGGTTTCAGCGAAGGTCCTGCTCTCGCCTCACGATTTCTCGGTGGGATCCGTAGCTGACGACAGGGTCTTGGTTTTCATGCTGCGCTGGCGTGGCTGGAACATACTCTGGCTCGGCGATGCAGGCCGCCTGAGCGAGCAGGAACTCCTCGCAAGCGGCATGGACCTGCGGGCGGATCTCATTGTCGCGGGCTTTCATGAAACCGATTTCAGCCTCACGGATGCGTTCCTCTCTGCAGTCGAACCGCAGGTGCTCATTTTACCGCGTCTTCCAGGCAGCCAGATGGATGTCTACCGGATCGCCCAACGCGAGCAATGGCTTAAAGAGCCATTCAGAATCATCGACCGGCAGGAAACCGGTGGACTCACGCTGACGATAGGAGAAGATGGCGATCTGGTTATTGCAGGGTTCCTGGATGGCAGTGAGATGAGGCTAAAGGTTCGGCACTGAAGGCAGCTAGGTCGCTATTTCTTGCACCTAATGCGGTGCATGGATTTTCCTTCGGCTTCCCATTGGATTTGGAAATCGGTTTTTGGGTAGAAAAAGGATTCATCTGTCCACGGCAGGATCTCGAACAGGCTGCTGTCATGGATCTGCTCACAGGCATACTCGAAGTATTCCTCGTGATCGGTCATGAAGAGGAACTCGCCACCGGGTTCGAGCGCGGTCTTGACCTCTGTTAGAAACGGGATCTGCACGAGGCGGCGGCGGTGATGCCTGACCTTTGGCCAAGGATCTGGACATAAAAGGTGGATACGGGAAACGCTCGTTTCCGGTAGCAACCACTCGACTACGTATTTCGAATCGAGCCGGAGGATGCGGGCGTTGTCTAGACCGTTGCGTTTGATCTTTTTTGAAACCTTTTTGCAGCGCCCTAACAACCGCTCCACTCCGATGAAATCCCGCTCCGGATGTTGCTTTGCAAGATCGATGAGAAACGATCCATCCCCACAGCCGAGATCGATTTCAAGCGGCCGCTCGCCAATGCGGATTTCTTCCATTTCCAAACGCCTGAAATAATGCGGCGGGACGAACTCGACTTCGGAAATGGGTGGGCGGGGAAGAGCGTTCATGGTGGATGCATTAAATTCTAATAAAGATCTACGGCAATAGGTTTGGGACGAGCGCGAAGCGCAGAGCTTTGCGACTGAATCGAGGAGCGAATCTGCAATTGGCTGGAGGCGGAGGTCGATAGGGGACGGGTGCAGAATCTGGCGGCGGTAGAGGGTGGGCTCGCGTTCTGGAGAACGCGGCTCCGGGGCGTGGAGGCGCGATCTCCAGAACGCGAGTGCGGGTCACACTTTCTCCCCGAGGATGATGGAGACTGTGGGTTTCACTCCCAAGATCGCTCGCGCGGTTTCGCGGACTTGGGCGGGGGTGAGGGCGCGGTAAATTTCCGGGAGCAGGCGGTGGGTGTCGGCGGGGTGACCGAAGAGGAGGTCGAGGACGGCGTGGCGGGCGTTGGACGCGGGTGACTGTTGCGCGATGGCGACGGCGGAGAGCGCGGTGGAGCGGACGCGTTCAAAAGCTTCGTCGGGGATGCCGGCGTTGGCGATTTTCGCGATCTCTTTGAAAAGTTCTGCGCGGGCGAGATCGATCTGTTCGGGCGAGGTGGCGAGGTAGAAGAAGAACATTCCGGTGTCGTAGCCAAGGAATTGGCTGGCACCGACGCGGTAGGCGAGGCCGAGTTCCTCGCGGATGCGACCGAAGAGCGGGCCTGCCATATCGGAGGCGTATTCGTTGAGAAAGGCGAGCGCGTGGCGATGTTCTCCGCCGATGTCGCTGCCGGGGTAGCCGATCGCGAGCACCGCCTGCTTTTTCCGAAGGGTTTTTTCGATGGTTTCACCTGCCGCGATTTTGGATGCGGGTGGGGTCCATGCTTCACCAGTGGGGAGGGTGCCGAGGTGGGTTTCGATAAGGCCTGCCATGTGTTCGGGATCGAAGTCGCCGGCAATGGCGAGAGTGAGGTTGGAGGCGTTGAAATGCAGAGAGTGGTGGGCGGCGAGATCGAGCCGGCCGAGCTTAGGAAGGGTTTCCATGGTCCCGAACGAATCGAGGCCGTAACCCTTGCCTGAAAAATGGGCGCTGCGGAGTTGCTTGAAGCAGTTGTGTAGCGGATCGGAGAGGGCTTCCTCCAAGGCGGCGAGTTGCGAGGATTTTTCTCTCTCGATCGCATCGCTCGGGAAAGACGGGTTGACGATGACATCTGAAAAGATATCAAGGATGGAGAGCGCGTCTGCGGCGAGTCCGGAGGCTTGCACCAGCAAGGCGTTGTTTCCGGTGGCAGCGGAAATGGAAGCGCCGAGGGACTCGAGTTCCATGGCGATGTCCTCGGCGGAGCGCGAGAGGGTGCCTTTGGTGATGGTTGAGGCCAGTAACTGGTTGAGGCCGTTGTTTTCGGGAGTTTCCGAGAGCAGTCCGGCGCCGGCGGCGGCTTGAAAATGGATGAGTGGGACGCGGTGGTCGGGCAGGAGGGCGATGCGCAGGCCGTTAGAAAGTGTTTTGGTGATGACGCCGTGGGAGATTGTGGCGGCCTTTTTCGCCGCGACTTTTGGAGCGAAGCCCTCGGGATCGAGCGAGGTGAAGGTCAGTCGGTTATCGGTAAGCAGCTGGCAGACGCGGCGGATATCGGCGGCGTTGACGGAATTGATATCGGCGAGGTAGGCGCGGGTGAAGTTGAGATCGCGGGCCTCGTGCCAGTTGGATGCGAGATCCGAGGCGCGACCGGATGCCGTGGTCAGGGTGCGGAACTGGGAGGTGGCGATCTGGCGTTTGACCTTGGCGATCTCGTCGTCGATGGAGGATGCGGGCAGATCAGCAAGCTCAGCGAGGATAGCGGCTTTCAGGTCATCACGTTTGTCCGGTTGAGTCTCGGCAGAAATGGCGATGATTCCCTCCTCGTTCGGGCCGTTCCAGGTCCATGCGGAGATTTCGAGAGCGAGCTCTCTTCGGTCCCTCAGGGAGCGGTGCAGTCTTGAGGACCGCCCGCGCCCGAGAATGGCCGCGAGCACGTCGTAGGCGGGGACATCGGGGTGGCCGATGGCGGGAGTTTTCCAGGAAAGGCAGAGGCGGCTGGTGGGCACGTCGAAATTTTCGAAGCCTTCGCGCGGCCCGAGTTGTTGCGGATCCCGCTGGATGTGCGGCTCTGGGCCGGAAACAATTTTGCAATCCTCGGTGAGCGAGGTGACGAGGGCCTTGGCCATATCGGCATCGAAGTCTCCTGAGATCACAATGTGGGTGCGGTCCGGGGTGTAGCGGGTGCGGTGGTAGTTGGTCAGATCTTGGTAGGAGACTTCATCAAAGAGATGCCTGTGGCCGATGACCGGCTGGCGGCGGGAATCTACGGTAAACGCAGTAGCAAGAAGCAGACGGATGGAAGCATGGTCAGGATCGTCGAGTCCCATGTCGATCTCGCGCCGGATAACGTCCTTTTCGTTTTTAAAGTCGTCTTCGGGGATCGTCGGGAAAAACACCAGTCCGGTGAGGCATTTCAGAAACGACTCGAGGGAATCCGAAGGGCCGTCGATATAATAGACCGTGCGGTCGAAAGTCGTGTAGGCGTTCCAGTGGCCGCCTCCGGCCTGGACGGTTTGGGCGAGTTCTTCGGAGGAGAAATCGCGGGTTCCTTTGAAAACCATGTGCTCGAGGAAATGTGATAGCCCGGAGCCGAGGTTCCGGTCCTCATGGATGCTTCCGGTTGCGATCCACGCTTGGACGGAGATGACCGGAGCCGAGTGGTCGGGGTCGAGAATAAGGGTGAGTCCGTTGGGGAGAGTGTGACGGGTTGCTGAAGTGAGAGGGTATTCCATGTTTTACGGCTTGGCTTGAAAGGAGATGCAGCATAAACGTGCTTCATGCAACGATGGATGTTATATGCGGGTTTGGGAATTTTCGGGCTGATGCTACTGGCCGTCGGTGGTTATCTGGGTCTGCGCGAATACCGCCTCGGGAAACCTGCCCCGATTTGGGTTCCTGTCCCTCTCCGTGTCGGCATTCCCATGGAGGATCAGGAAGCTTTGGCAAAAAAGATCGAAGACAAACTCCGGGACGACGCGTTGCTCCGTCAGGTCGTGATCGACGCGAATTTGCAGCAAGGTTTCGAGCAACCGACCGAGGACGCCGCGCTGGAGGAACTGAAACGCCGGTTGTTTGTCAAAGTCGGCACTGCGCAAACGCCGCAGGGCATCAGCGTGCCTTCGATCAACGTCGGAGTGGACGGCACGCGAAGGGAGAAGAAAGTGCTGGAAGACGCAGCGATCCGAATGATCAAGGATGTCTGGCGGATGATCGGAATCGATCCGGAAACCGGCAGGCCGGTCAACCAGCCAAGTGGGGAAATACCTGCGGATACGAACTCTGAGACTTCGGTGCCGAATCTAAACTGACTGGGACCCTCCCGGAAATCGGGATACTACTGGCTTCCGGAAACTGCGGTTAGGCGGTAGAAGCGGCTTGGCCCGTCCATTTTCAGCCGGACTGGATGGATTGGAATGGGGAACTGCAAACCAATGCCAGGCAGAAGACCAGTGTTTTCAAAGGTCTCCCAAGCTGCTTCACTTTCATCCCGCCATTCTTCGAGATCTTCGGAACTCTCGATAGAAACCTTGTAGCCTAGGCCGCGTTTAAGCTCTGGCACCATCAGGTGGAGCTTGCCGCCGGTGCGGCGCAGGAGTGGTTGCGGCCCTTGTGATGTGACCAAGCCGCTGGGTCGTGCTCCGGTCAGAAGATCGTAACCCATCATCCATTCGAGGAGGTTGGGCACTCCGTTGCCGTTCGTATCGCCGTTTGCGGTAGCGGGTTGTCCGTTTTCAAGCGGCAGGGCTGCGAGGATTGCGGAAAAAGGATCCTGAATACGGGCGGGCCATCGGTGGAGAAAAGAACGGCCTGCGAAGAGGACAGATTGATTGCCAGAGTATCCGGGGTAGTCCGGCATGGAGGTGACGGTCACATCCGGCGATGGCTGCGCAAGGGCGAATCCCCAAGCGCCTCCGCCCGGGCTATCGGTAGCTTGGCGCGACCATTTCCAAACACCGTTTCTCAGGTTGAAAAGCGTGATTCCTTTCCACGGATGGTTTCCATCATTCGGCGTGTATCCGCCCGCAAGGAAGAGATCGCCGGGGGCGGAAACTGAAAGCACATCATCGGAGATGGCAAGGCCAAGCCCGAAGCCGGAGCCTGCCCCTGCAAATGGCGAGGCGAGCGACTGTTGGAAATCCCATTGTGTGCCGTTTCTCTTGAAAACATGCACGGCGCCAGTGGCGTTGTTTTCACGAAAAGCACTCACAAAAAGCCACGGCCCGTCCAAAAGCAACCGCTCGCCGAATAAAGCGTCCGCCTGTGGCAGCGGCGATCCAATACGCTGGCGGTGAATGAACCGGTCGCCTTCTTTTTGGAAAAGATGCACTGCCCCCGCGTTTTGCCCGTCGTCGTCGTTCTCGTTTGCGGCGGCGGCGATCCATTCGCCATCGGTCGCGCAGGGGTAGCTGAAAAAATCGCCACCCGTCGGCACCGGAGCGGTCAACGTTTCTGATAAAACCCAGCGGGTTCCATCGTGCTGGAAAACGGCGAGCGCGCCTGTGCTGGTCCCCTGGGAGCTTTCGCCCTCCATGCTGGCTATGAGGATGTTCCCTGAAATGGAGATCCAGCCACCGAAGTAAAGGTATTCCTCCTCGAACGGTGGATCAAGCCGCCCCTCGCTCTGCCAGTTTCCGCCCGGATCCTGCGAATAGACGTAAACCGAACCGACAAACAACCGCCTTGTCCCATCGGGTCTGAGTCGGTCGGAATCCGGCGCCCCGACGGCGAGCCGCGTCGGCAGTCCGTTACGCGCTTCCGAGATGGAAACAGCCGCCCCGAAGGATTCGGAACCAAGGGTGATGCCGGGCTGGATGATGAAGGATTCCCGATATGTTTTCAAAGTGGGGTCGAAGCGCCAGAGCCTCACCTTTCCAGAGTCCGCTCCCGGAAGTGCGAAGCCAAAACGGGGAGAAGGCTCACCAGCGGCCAACCATCCATCGCCCTCACCAAGGGAGAAGCCCAGCATCCCGCCTTCTTCTGTCCGGATCGAGGGTCTGAGTTCGTCGTAATCATCCGTCGCCGCCTCCGGGAGGACGCGGTGGCTTTGGAAAGACTCGTCGAAGACCGTTCCTGTGGGTGTGTCATATTCCAGCCGGATCTTGAATTCGTAGGGTTCGTCCCTCGCGTAGCCGCGGTCGTCCGGCCATTTTACATAGCCCTCCAGGCTGATGGATGCACCCGGCGGCGGATTTATGAGAGACCATCGAAAAAGTTCCTTATCTTCGTCATTCGGTTGGTAGCCCTCGAAAATGGTTACGCTGGCAGCGTCCCAAGAATCGCGCTCGTAGGAAACGGTATGGCCATGCGGCTGCATCGTTGGGAGGCCGACGAGGACGTTTAAGAAAATCGTGCGGGTGGAGGTGAAAATTTCCGCACCATCAATGGAAACGCTAAAAAGAAGGGTGCAAGGAACCGTTTCATCAATCCGTTCCGCACCGGGAATCCATTCGAGCACAGCGCCTTCGGAAACAGTCATTCCTCCCGGCCCCTCCGTGAGCGTGACGCGGTAAACATACGGTGGCGAAACGACGCCCCCGGGGCCGACCAATGAGATGCCATTGGTGAAAAGAGGTCTGAAATCGTGGCGGACGCCTTTTTCCGCGATAACGAAGGAGGGGGAAGGATTGAGGGTCAGCTTCGGGGCGGACGGATCGCCACCGCCGCCGATGACAACCGTGCCGGAGCCACCGGTTGCGGCAACGACCAGTGACATAACGAGAAGAATGGGGAGTGCTACGAAAAACTTGCTCCGGGTTGAGGTTGCTTCCATGAACTTTACAAGAAGGTGACAGAGAAGGCGACCTCAGGTAAACGACAAATCGCAGTTGCTACTTTGTGATCGATTGGGAAAAGCGGTGTTTGATTCGGGATTCCACTCGCCCTAGATGGACTGTGCCGGCGAGTTTTTGATCACGGACGACCGGGCCGGATCGCCTCTACCTTTTGGGAAAATAAGAAAACCGGCGCTCCGAGTGGAGGCCGGTTTTTGGATTACGCTGCGGACTAAAGTTCGCGGTCCCTTATTTTCCAAAGATCGTCTGACCGGTGGAGCGGAGCTCGTCACAGGCCTGCTTCATGCGATCGCAGAGACCTTGCTCGCCAGCCTTGAGATAAGAGCGTGGGTCGTAGGCTTTCTTGTTGCCGACTTCGCCGTCGATTTTAAGCACCCCTTCGATGTTCTCGCAGATGTGGGTGACGATGGGGCGGGTGAAGGCGTATTGGGTGTCGGTATCGATGTTCATTTTGATGACACCATAGTCGAGCGTTTCCTGGAGGTCGTCGGAGGAGGTGCCGGAACCACCGTGGAAGACGAGGTCCATTTCCGCGCCTGCGCCGTGCTTGTCCATGACGGCTTTCTGGCCGTCCTTGAGGATGGTTGGCTTGAGTTTCACCGAGCCAGGCTTGTAGGAGCCGTGAACGTTTCCGAAGGTGGCTGCGAAGATGAAGCGACCGATCGGCTGAAGTGCTTCGTAGACTTCAACCATGTCCTCCGGGGTGGTATAGAGTTTTTCGATCGGGAGGCCGGAGGTATCGTGGCCGTCCTCTTCGCCACCAACGCAGCCGGCTTCGACTTCGAGGATGATGCCGAGCTCGGCACATTCCTTGAGGAGTTCCTTGGAGATTTTGAGGTTTTCATCGAGCTCAACAACCGAGCCATCGAACATGTGGGATTGGAAAAGCGGGCCCTTGCCGGCGGCGATGCGCTCGCGGGAAGCTTGCAGCAGAGGCTTGAGGAAACCTTCGACCTTGGCCGGGTGGCAGTGATCGGTGTGGAGCGCGATGAGCACATCGTGTTTCTCGGCGAGCATGTGGCAGGCCTCGGCAAGCACGATGGCTCCGAAGGCAGCGTCTTTCACTGCCGTGCCGGAAGCGAACTCGCCGCCGCCGGTGGAAACCTGGATAATTCCGTCGGATTTCGATTCGGAAAAGGCTTTGAGAGCACCGTTGATCGTGGTGAGAGAGGTGACGTTGATCGCCGGATAAGCGTAACCGCCTTTCTGGGCGGCATCGAGCATGGCGGCATATTGTTCAGGAGTTGCGATAGGCATAAGGCCCGTTGGGTAGCGGATTGCGTGCCGGGGCGCAAGAGCGTTTACTTTTGGGGGAGAGGAACCGCGATTTAGAAATGCGACCTGCATGGCGAATATTTCTGAGGCTCTGCTACGGTTGCAGACGCGATTTCTAAATCGCGGTTCCTTTCCCCTTATCCTTGCCAAATCGCCCCGCCCCCCCTAAACACTCCCGCCTCACGCCAAACACAGGTCCCGTGGTCCAATGGATAGGACGATGGCCTCCGAAGCCGTAGGTGGTGGTTCGATTCCACCCGGGACCACTTGGCGTGAATCCTTATTCCATAATGGATAGAGGGTTAAATCCGCTTAGATTCTAAACGTTTCCAGACTACTCAGAATGCGCTGGTATGCGTAAAAATGCCCGGAGATGAGGCAAAAAAGTGTTACAGGGTGTTACACGGCTTGGGGGAATATGGTTTGATGTGAGGTATCGTGTCCCTTTCCGCTTAAACTCCCTCGCGCGCGCGGGCGCCGCTGGGTGAGGGTCGCGTCGTAGGCCTCGCCGAACTAAACTCCCTCGCGCGCGCAGGCGATGCTGGTAGAAACAATGGCAGCAACGCTGTCAATTGTAAACTCCCTCGCGCGCGCGATGCGTCCGGAAAGTTGGCGGAAAGTTCAGCGTTCAATAAACTTGCTCGTATTGCAGCCCACCTTTAGGGGTGCTGAAAAGTCCGAACACTTGATGCTCCTCGCGCGCACGCGTATCGCTTCGAAAACTCACTTTCGGGACGCATCGCGCGCGCGAGAGAATCGTAACGCCTCGCGCGTGCGCGTTGTTCGCTGAAAACTACTCCCCAAGGACTCATGTGAGAACTGAGAACCCTTGCGTGTGCGTGTTACATGCTCTGACTTTTCGGATGCCCTAAAGGCCGGGAAGTAAAAACCTCGCCCCCTTTTCGCCCCGCCAATATCGAGAGTTTATGGACTCCCTAAAGAAGGTGCCTCGCGCGCGCGCGTAGTGGGCTAGAAACTCAAGCCCGCGACGGTTCGTTTGGGTGCTCACGAAGTCTCGCGCGCGCGATACGGGTAGCAGATTGAACGCGTGTGATGAACGCCTTCCTTGATCGCCACCGAAGGCACCACGATCACGAATTTGGTGAACCAATAGCGCTTGTTCAGTTCGAACACCGTCCGGAGATACACGTAGGTTTTTCCCGTGCCGGTTTCCATCTCCACCGTGAAATCCCCTGAATCCAGTGATGGGGAAGGTTTCAATCCGTTCTTGAGTTGGATGGCGTGCAGATTGGCGAGAATCTCGTCGTCGATCAATGTCAGCCGGTTACCGATGCCGAGGTCATTCTCCGCGAAGCTCATCCGCGTTTGCGCATCCGCGACATCCCGCGTGACGGTAAATTCCGTGCGGCAGGTCTCCTGCCCGTGAAAGAGACCGCAGACCGCATCAATGGCCTGAAGCTGGTAGTCAAGATTGGGTTCGAAATGGAGTTTCATGATTCCGCGATTCAGTCCCAATCGTGAGTAATAGGTTGCGAGAGGATAGCCTCAGCTTCAATAGCAAGCGTCTCGTATTCCCCGTGGGACAAATCTTCAGAATCTCCTTTGAAATAGGTTTCCAGCAAAACAACGTGGATCGCTTCATCCATTTCCATTTCCCTGTAAATCAGTCTGTATCCACCCCTCTTTCCCACGTTCAAGCTCGGCACCTTGACCCGCATTTTGCGTAGGAGGGGGAATCCTGAGAGGGAGACACCATAACCTGGATTTAGGCGCAGAATCTTCTGCACCGTTTCGCAGGCTTCCATTACACGGTGCTTCGATTTCTTACCGGAGTGCCGCACCCGCTTGGAACAATGAAATCGCACATCCATCATTCAAAGCCCGTCCGAGTCTTCCGCAGCGCCGTAACAAATGAGTTCCGGGGAGAGTTTTCCCAACATCCCGGCGTAGTGCCATGCTGGTTCATCGTGACTTAGATCAGAGAGAAGCTTTGCGCTTTTTCGGCCGAGTTGGATGCAAACGGACTCGATCAAGACGCGTTCATCTTCAGAAAAAACGCTCAGGTCAGCCGATCTTTCCGCTGTCACTTCGTTCAGCGTCATTGATCCCACTAGCCGCTGTTTTGTGACAAGCTCCCCTTTTTTTACCAACTGTTTCAGGTGCTTTTCTCCACGGCTTGGGACTGGGCCGTGTTCGTATTTAATAAATTCGGAACCGGTCAGGGACTCCCCCAACTCCCTCAACGCCTTGGCATCCACGAAATAGATGAGCTTCCAAAGCTTCGTCGAGCCAAGATTCTCCACGCCTGGGTGGGAACCCAAGTGGATCATCAACTCTTCTAACTTTCTGGAGTGCATGGCGTAGGACTTGCTCCGGTTTTCTTTGGGGAAAAAAGACCCGCCGAATTACGCATGGATGGTCAGAGGCGCGGCGGGTTTGATGAGTTACGTTGCTCTATTGGGCGGTTACGGTCAAAGACTTTTTGCCGCTGGTGAAGTCGGGAGTTTAGAATTTGGGCGATTTTTTTTGTGGAGTCTCCCTGAGTGATAAATTCATTTGTGGAGCCTGAAATCAAAAATAGACTCCACAAATCCAATGGCGGAGCGGATGCTGCTTAATAGGTTCGAAATGGAGTTTCATGCGTTGATTACAAACTTGAACGCGTCGGAAAATAGCTTGGGCGCGTCGAGTTTAGTTATTGAGAATCGTTCTAAATCAAGGGATTGCTGGGTTTTCTTTCAAACTAAAAGCTTCCTTCATTGATCAATAGGATTCTGTTTTAGTTTGTCCCAAGGCCTCACCTTGATTTGCCACAACGCGCCCTTTCCCCGGGCAGAACCTACGTTTTCGATCAGGCGTTTTCGATGGGCAAGGTCGAAGGTCAAATTGCGGATTTTGGAGTGTTTCTGGTCTTCGTCGAGGGAATCAGGTAGCTTGTACATGAACAGTTCGGTGATCACCGCTGGGCCTATAGGGCCATGTTCGCGGATTAGATCTACCAGAAGGTCACGATAGTATCGATTGTCGAATCCGCGTTTGCGAATATGCTGGGCTTGCCCGCCGGTGGCTGCCGCAATTTTCCCTGAGACGAAAAAACGGGGATATCGCCCTTCTACCAGTCCCAGTTTCTTGAGACGCGCCGCATCTCCTTTGGTCAAGTGGTCGCCCTTCTGAACTTTGTCCAAGAGCAGGACATGCCACAGATCCAGATCGCTTCGCTTCATCAGCGTCTGGGTGTATTTGACATCCAGTACTTGGCCGGCGATTGACACCTCCACGCGGGGCATTCCGGATTCTTGCGAAGGAAGCTTACGGGCAACTCTCCATTGCCACCGAGGACGGTTGGTTTGACGAGCTTCAGGGCAAGGAGCGGGCGCGCATGGGCCAGCCTCTATTCTTCCCCGGCACACTGGTAGCCGTTTCGCTGAACCGCGACCAGATCGCCGACTACGCGGCCATGCACGCCAGCGCCATGTCCGAGATCGGGATGGATAAAAGTGACGCGGACGCAATGTTCATGGATTGAGACGCGCCCAGATTTAGATTGAGGACGCGCCGGAATGGGAGCATAGTGCCCCACGGGAAGGCGCAGGAAAGAACACCAACGTATTCCCCGTAACGCATCAGACTTATGAAACTGGAATTCAACATGCTCTCCGAATTTGGCGACTTTCTCGCCGATGGGCACCTTGCCAACCAATTCCGTGGACTCCGGATCGAATGCATCTGGGATCGCTTGGAATCGGTCGTTTTCGATTTTTCCGGCGTTACCAACCTCACGGATTCGTTCGTCCATGCCCTCTTCGGCAACATGGCAGAGGAACACGGCGAGGAATTTTCCGGGAAAGTCCGATTCAAGGGATGCTCTCCTTTAGTTCGTTCGTTCGTATCCATCGCGGTATCGGAAGGTTTGCGGAAGCACCGCGAGCTTCACGCCTGACACTTCCCGCGCCCGCAACCGGGCGCTCAGGGTCGCAGAAACGCCCGCCCCGTTCGCCACGGCAATGCGCCCTTTTCCAGGGACTGCAAACCCTTCGCCGATACTAGTCCTTCATAGAACGCTCCCGGCAATGAGGGGGGCGGCAGGGAGCTTCTTGATGCGAGCGGGCGAGAGTCGTCTTTCGGATAATGAAGGCAGCAAACGGAGATTTACAAGTGGATGGCGGACTGGTACAACCCGCAGATGTTCAGAAGATTTTCGGTTTTAGGTGCAGCGTTGACTTGTCTGTTCGTATTGGTCATCGGCCTTACCCAGGCAGATGCCAAAACTTTAGAAGAAGTTCGCAAAGCCGCTGAAGAGGGAAACGTTGACGCTCAGGTCAGTTTAGCGACCTCCTATAGCACGGGCGTAGGGGTACCCAAGGATCTCACGGAAGCCGTAAAGTGGTATCGGAAAGCGGCTGAACAGGGGGAGGCCGTAGCGCAGTTCATGCTAGGAGCTTGTTATTACGGCGGTGATGGAGTTCCCAAAGATGCCGCAGAGGGAGTAAAGTGGTTTAGGAAAGCAGTTGAGCAGGAAAATGTCTTAGCTCAACTTTTTCTGGGGCATTGCTATTACGAAGGCCGAGGCGTTCCCAAAGATCTCACGGAGTCCGTGAAGTGGTATCGGAAAGCGGCTGAACATGGAGAGGCCGAAGCGCAGTTCATGCTAGGAAGGTGCTATTACACCGGAGAGGGCATTCCCAAAGATTCAGTGGAGGCCGCAAAGTGGTTTCGGAAAGCTGCTGATCAGGGAGATGCCGACGCTCAGTTCATGCTAGGAAGGTGGTATGTTATAGGTGATGGAGTGCCCAAAAACCATGTCTCATCTTATATGTGGTTCAATCTTGCTTCAGCATCGGGCGATGAGAAGTCTAGAAAATGCGTTCAAGAATTATCTAAATTGATGACTGAAAAACAAATCTCTGAAGCGAAACGGATGAGTAGAGAATGGAAGCCTAGGGAGTAAAAGGTCACTCGATCTGAAAACAGTCGTTGTTGCCGTGACAGCCTTTTGCAAGGCGGCTCGGTGGCGAAAGTCACGGCCAATGCTCACACGTTCTTTCCCGCTGCCTAGCTATTCCAAAGCGGCTTCAAGTCGGGATCTTCGAGAGCGATCAACCGAACCTGTCCGCGTCTCCTCTGTGCGCAGAACATTTCGCTCCCAAAATTCTTTGGTATCGGATTGCGGAACTGATAGGTGAATTCATCTCCATCCCAATGAAATTCTCAGAAGTTGCCCAAAGCATCGGTCGTGTCACCGATTTGAAATGATTTGCCAGTGCTTACGTGATCGACTTCCGAAACCTTGAACCGGATGAGATTAGGAAGGCACTGATCAAGACGGCTCCGCAGATTCTAATTTCTGCACCCTCCCGTTCCTTTCTGCTTGCCCGATTCTTGGCAATGACGCCAAATGCTCCAGTCCTTTCAAAGGGATGAGGATGTGAGAGTCCTCCCACTAGGCGGTCGGCATCGACCGCAACGATGCCGCCAAACCGACGCAACAATGGTCGGGGAGGCGGTGGCGCATGTTCAAGTCGGCTTCCTTCGGGGAGTCGGCCAAAGGCTATCGCAGTCGTCCTAGTGCGGCTCTCTCAACTCCCCGTCCACCCGGAAGGACACAATGCGACCAATCAACGTCATGAGCTTCTGGAAAAAAATATTCAAGCCCACCACAGTATTTCCGAATCTTCTCGCTGAAAGTTATCCCGAAATCAAATTCCTAGAGGATGAGCAAGAGAGGACTTTTGAGGGAATGATTCAGATCTTTTGTGAAGACAAAGGATTGCCGTTTGAAAAAGTCGACAAGGAGTATCGATTTAAAGCGAGAATTATTGGCGGTGTATTGGTTCCGTTTAGCTATGCCGCGTGCGGACACGACGAGAGCGGTTATGTTTCACTGATGAATCTCGCCTTCAATACCGCAGTGACCGACAGAGATGGAGTGAAACTCTATTCCGACAACACTGCGTTGATGATAGGTTCAAGGTTTATCGATCAAAATATGACTAATATCGCAGAGGACTACAGAGCGGGGCGAGGCGTCCTGTTATTTTCCAGAATCCTATTCGAATTACTTGATGAATGCACCTTAAATACGTACAAAACAAAATTTGATATCGAGCGTTATGAACATTTCGTCGTGGGCAATCTCAATATCGTAATTAATAGAGCTACCGAACTTTTTAAATCGAGGCGGTAGCAAAAAGACAACCTTCCTTTTGGAACTTCAAAAATTATGAAAATCCTAACGTTCTTCAGTCTCGCCTTAATGATTGCCTCAATCACAGCATTCATCCAAGGAGAATGGAAAATAGGACTCGCTATCCTCGCAGTCGATATTGTGCTTTCTTGTATTGGTGGACACCTACTGATGAAAAGAGACTGAGGCAATGGATGACCAAGGCTCGATCATTGCGCCGCCGCCTCCACCGCCTCCAAACCCTCCGCAGAAAGCAGTCCTTCATTGTGCCATCGCCTCGCCAGCTTGACCTCCCGCTCGGTGATGTCGGCGGATTTCGCCATGTTCACAAATGATTTAATGATCGCCCCCGCAGCAGCCTTCTAGTGAAGAAAGAACTTTCCCCTTTCAATAGTCCGGCAGAAGGCAACCTTCGCGTCACCAAGCCTGACTTGCTCCGGTTCCAATATTCGGAGCTTGGTGCTCACGGCGCAGGTCAAGCACCCCGACTCTTTGCCACCAACCATTCCTGATAGAGACGCCTCCGCTCAAATATCCCAGTCCCCCAAAGCGGATTATTGTCTCCGTATTCCTGGCAGAATGTTTCGTAGGAGAGTGATTCGTCAGTGGAACGATCAAGGTAGTATCCGGCTTCCCTCTCGCGCTTTTTAGCTAATTCCCTTTCATTCTGGTACTGCGCCTCCTTCTCGCGCTCTTCGGCCAATTTCATTTCCTTTCGTTGCCGGGCTTCTTCTTTCTTTTGCGTTTTCTTCAGAGCTACGTCCTTTGCCAGCCTTAGCTTTTGATCCTGCATCCGTTGTTGTTTTGATGTCTCATGCAAGCGTTGCTGGGCTACTCTTTGTTTGTCCTGTTCAATTTGACGAAGACGTTCCTCTTGGACTTCTTCCGCTTCCAGAGCGATTGCACGCAACTCGATGTATTTTGCCTTAGTGCGGGACTCGTCACCTTTTTCAAGGGTTAAGGCACGAGCGAAAAGTCCTGTATCGGCTCGTCGCTCTAAGAGTTCATTTAGAGCCATCGCAAAATGTTCGTTTGTCGGCATTGTGGTGTTCTTGGGGTTGGCCCAGATGCGGTCTCGAAATTCCGCTTATGGTTTTCGGGAAAAAGGTGCTGGATTGCTGATAATAGATCAAGGCGGGAGTCAGTAAAAACCATCCTCGCCGCTCCAAGGATTATTTCAGTCGGGCTGTTGCTCGCAATTTCACCCGAAACATCCCATAGGTCGCAGACACTCAGCCTAAGCAGGAACGGGACTCCAGAAACTCCGGTATCTAAAGATATACCGGAGTTTTCGGAGTGGATTGTCGGTTACTCCAGAAATTCCAAATTGGAGTTATCGGAGTTATCGGAGTCCGGTGTCGCAATGATCTGCTTGGTGCTGGTTTCCTGTTCGATTCTCTCACTGGTTTCGAGCCTCTTCTTTAATTCGTAGAACGTGCTCGCACTGATTCCGGCCTCCTCCTTCGCCTTCCCCAGCCACTCTTTCACGGTGGCGGCTGGCAGAAACCGGAGCAGGTCTTCCGGCGCGTATTTCGGCACACGCCCCGCCTTCCTTGTCTTCCGTGCCATGGAGGCGTCCTCGTGGTGAACGGTGCAACTCGTCACGGGTTTTCCGCGTTGGTTGACTCCAAGCACGACTGTCTTCAATGAGAATGGCATGGGTTCCACGGTTGGAAGGTCGCGCTGCTTGGATACCCGGACGGTGGTAATGGTTTCACCCTCGGGGCGGGAAACCTCAATCTCTGTATCCACGGCGGCACGAAGTGAAGAATGCCCCCGCGCCCCTCGGGCTTCATCCTTCCCGCAGTGGTGAACGACGCAGACATGCGCCCCGGTGGCGGCTCGGATGGCATCAATTTGTTTCACCGCTGCGGTCATGTCTTTTCCGCTGTTTTCGTCCCCTCCGGCCATGGCACGGGCGAGCGTGTCGATAATGACAAGGCGGCACGGAAGTCCGCTCTCGGCGGCGACTTTCTTCACAGACGCAGCGAGTTTGTCGGCGTGTTTGGGTTGCAGTAGTGAGACGGGAACCTCTATGAAATACAGAGGGGTATCCTCTGGAAATCGCTCAGCCCGTTTCAGTGCCTCAATCCGATTCTTGAAACCGTAAGTGCCTTCAAGCACGACATAAACGACCGCTCCCCGGTCAACTTCCAGTTCCCGGAAGTTTGCACCCGTGGCGACACAGACTGCGAGATCGAGAATCCAGAATGATTTCCCGCAGTTGCTCTGACCATAAACCACGCTCGCCGCTCCTTCGATCAAGAGGGATTCCACGAAGTCCGCGACCATGGCTATTCCTGCACTTTCCCCGGCGCGGAAAATTGGGAAGGCATCACGGAAGGGGTCTTCCGGACTCACGTCAGGCAGTAGCTTCAGAAAGTTCTCGGGGTCGGTGGTATTGACTCTGTAGGTGCGCAAGGTGTCCCACGGGATGAAGGTTCTGAGGCTGCGAACAAGCCGCTCGTATTCTCCGTCATCTTCTTCAGGAAAGCATTCCTTCATCAGCTCAATGGCGGTTTCCTCACCCACCCCATCACATGCCGCAGATGTGATTTTCAACCACTCGGGATATTCTTGCCGCCCCCAGAGTTGCGAGATTTCCTCCAATATTTCTCGGGCAAACTCTGGCCTCACTGTCCCGCCGCTGGCTTCTCCATACTCGCTTTTCTCGGGCACCGGGGCGGGTTCAAGTTCCTCGGCATCCGGGTTGTGATATGGCTCCGGATCATAGGATACGAAACAGAGGCGGGTGTAGTCCTTGGTTGCCGTGTCGAGCGTTAGCCCGCGCTCCGTGAAGTATTGGCGGGCGGCTTCCCAACTTCCGGGGTGAGTTACGATGCTGGCAGGTATGCGGGCGATTCCCTTCACCGCTTCGCCTGAGATTGACAGGAAGCAGGCGGCAACGAATGGCGCGGCTTGAACAATCGACCGGATCTCATCAATGGCCATTCCGGTATGATCCTTGGCGTCGAAGTCGAGTTGCAGCAATCCGCTGTGAACCGCGCCCTTCTCATCCGGCGATGCGTCTTTGTCGCGGGTCTTGAACATGGCCGACAGGGTGACGGCAGGAACGCTACCCCGTGATGCCTTGTAAGCCTCTACGCCGTCAAGTGCGTGTGTGTCTTGGCACTCCGTTACTTCGACCCGCCAAGTGCCTTCACGGACGCCGTCAACGAGTTCCGCTAGGGTGAATGCACCGCTAGGCTTTGTGGCCTTGCAACTGGCGAATAATGACATGCGCGGTTGCTCCTCGGGTGTGGCGGCGGGCGCTTGCACGGTCGGTGGCAACGGGACAATTTTTTGCAGGGGGGCGCTCATAGCGATTGCCCTCCGTTTCCGTCCGTTCCATGCCATCCGGCAATGGTGATCTTCCGGCTTCTTATGAATGCATCCGGGCCGGGAGGCTGAGGCCATCCGGGCGGAGCTATTCCACAACAACGGAGCGTTTCAATTATCGATGTCAGCAATTCTATGGTGCCGACTGGGCAAGTGGGGACTTCTCCCGGCTCCGGAGGGGTGGACGTGGTGACCGCCATCAGTAAGCGCCGGGTTTCGAGCACCTTGGCGCGGTGGTATGCCGTTTTGATAGTTGGAAGGATACGATCAATTTCACGAAGAAAATTCGTGACATCGAAAGCTCCGTAAGATGGAGGCGGGCAATTATTTTGATTTCTTTTCATAGGAAACAATTTGTTTGTTTCCGCAGCGCCTTGTGTTAAATTGATTCATCTCTGAATTCAACGAAACCTCGGTCGCAAGCGGCTGGGGTTTCGTGTTTTAGTTGGTGGTGGTTTTGTTCTTGCGCGGGTTGGCTCGGGTTTCCCGCGCTTCGATAAGGGATTCGATTGCAGAGGGGGTTATCCGAACGGCTCTGCGAATCCTTACGATTTTTAAGTCACCAGTTGAGATGAGATGATCGATCGTGCGTAATGAAACGCTTAGAAAGATCCCGGCTTGTTTGCGGCTTAGAAGCGGCGATGTGGTAGTGTCCATTTCGGATCAATGCAACACGCTTTAAAGGGCTTTGTCGTATGCATTAAATCCGAGTTTTTTGCCTACCTGTCTTTTAGCGTGGAGAGACCGGTTTCCTTCCATACTATCGTCCATCCACCTTTTTCCAGAATCCCGACTAGGTATAAGTCGGGATTTCTTTGGATAAACTTTTTCAGTTCGGGCTTTGTAGGTTCCTTTCCGTTCTCCTTGAGAAAATTGCAATAGGCACTATAGGCATAGTAGTTGCGTCGAGGCGAATCTTCCGAATTACGTTTCATCTCCAATATCCCTTTAAAAAGTTTTTCAAGAACAGGCGTTTCGAAAGCTTCAATCATTTCAATCAATCCGTTTCCAAGCAGCGACTTTTCCATCTTCGAAGCATTTTTCATTACTAGATTGGAAAAAAGGGGGGGAAGCGAAGCGTTTCCCTTGGGATTAACACGAAGTTGATTCAGTCTATCTTGTCGCTCTGTTTGCGCACTTGCCTTCTCGTCGTCAGGCGTTCGCTGTGGCAGGTTAAAGATGCTCTTGAGGCTTTCAACTTCTGCGGGGCTGAATGGAGAGTAGTTTTTCGGCGTACGAGAATCCGTTTTGGGCAAGTTTACTTTTTTGGGGCGGCCTGCTTTTTGCGGTTTGTTACTCATGCCGATTTCCTCCCAGCTTCGATATTGGTGACGTTCTCCGCTGCCTTGGTCGGCATGATCGCCCAGAATGCCGCAGCGTGCTTTTCTGCGGTCGGGTTCTTGTAGTGTTCGTGCAGCATGGCAGGGTTGCTCTTGTGGCCTAGTTGCAAGGCGGTTTCTCCGGCGTTGCGGAAGTGGAACAGGTGGAAGGTGCCGAAGCTGTGGCGGGCGGCATTGGAGGGGAAAATGAATTCCTTGGTGACCTTCCCCTTTTTTTCCTTGGTGGCGAGGCTGGCGAGGATTTGCTTGTAGCTGTATCGGCGGGCCATGTCCCCCGGCGCGATGCTGCCGGAGGTGGCGGCATGTGGCCGGAGCCATGCGTCGAGGTTCGGGAGGATCTTCACGGTGCGAGCCTCGCCTGTCTTGGAGACATTGGCGGGCAGGTGGATTTCCCCGCCGTCGAGGTCGATCATGTTCCAATCCATCCGGGCTGCTTCGGCGTCACGAATCCCGGCAAAGAATTTCAACGACCAGAAAGGCACCATGCGCGGAGCCACCGCCAAGACGGCATTCATAAAGAGCGTGACATCGGGGGGGAGAAGCACGGCGGGGGCTTTGGCCTTGGCGAGCTTGGTTGATTTGTTTTTCGAGCGTTTGGCGATGGGCACCGGATTCGTGAGAATCCATCCGCGTTCCTGGGCGAACACGAAGAAGGAACGGAGGGAGCGGGAAAGATTTTGACGTGTCACGGTGGAGAGTGTTTCCCCTTCCTTGTCGGCACGGGTGGCGCGGAGTCCGTTCAGCCATTCCGTGAAGTTGCCGATGTTGATCGCGGAGACGAGCAATTCGCCCTTGTCGGATTTGAAGCGCCCGAGGCGACTTGTGAGGCTGGCAAGGTGCCGTTCAGAGGCTCCCTCTGCTTCCTGATGGGCAAGGAACGTCTCGATGGCCTTGGAGACGGTGACGGATGCCTTGGAGGCCATGAAGTCCGCCTTGTAGTCCCGGAGCACGGAAAGCAGATCCGGAGGGGCAGGCGTCACGGATTTCGCGAAGTTCCGCCAGAAGGTAATCGCGGCACGCTCTTGTTCGGAGACGAAGCCGAAGGCGCTGCCCATGAAGCCCGCTTCTTCGTTTTGCTCATTCGCGAATGCGGTGGCTTCCGTTTCGTTCGTGAAGAATCTATCCTTCCGCTTCCCATCCGCTTCAAAATATCGGACACGGTGAGTGTATCGCGGGTGCTGGCATTCGACTGCGGTAATTGGTTTCTTCATGCCCATGCATTACCGCGCATTTCAGCGCGTGACAAGAGAAAAAAGATTACAAGCGATTACAGCATTGCTTTTAGTAAAGTAATCTATGGCTTTAAACATGGCCTCCGAAGCCGTAGGTGGTGGTTCGATTCCACCCGGGACCACTTGGGGTGTGATGGGAGCGCTGACTTTAGTCGGCGTGTGATGGTGTGACTCGCCGGCTAAAGTCAGCGCTCCAAGATCGCGTTGCTCTCCTTGCGCTTTTGAGCGGCAATCTTGAATTCGTAGGCTCCGAGATCCGGTGCGGAGGGGTCGATGCGCATGAGGGTTTCCTGGGCGAGCCAATGTTTCTCGCCTGCGGAATAAATCGGGATGAGCAGGCATAGCGCGATGATGGCGACGGGGTAAGCTGGAAGGACGGCCACGGCGGTGGCGCATTGCATGAGGCGGGTTTTGGACTTACCGCAAACGGCTCGCAAGGCGTTTGCAAACAATAGGAAGAGACAAAGAACGGGAGTTACAGCAAGAGCGATCAGGACGGAATTTTTCATACCAAAACCGACTAGGACGGGAAGCGCGGCGAGAGCTACAGCGACGATCATCGAAAGAGCAGCTAGGAAAACAATAACCGTGAACCTATCGGTGAGCCCGAATGGTGCGAGCCCTTTTCCCAGACGCCACCGGATCACAAGAGCCGGGGCGATCAGCAAGGCCAGGAGCAGCGCGACGAGATGAACCAAGGGAAATGCGAAGACGAAATGTGCCGAGCCGTAATCCCGGCCGCCGAGGGGTGAGAACCGATTGACAAGAAGGAAACATAAGATGGGCGTTGCGACACCCAGTCCGATCACCCAGAACCAGTCTAATACTCCAAGAGTCGCAGCAAAACGCTTGGCGGGGACACGGATCACAGGAGTGGCGACAAAACGAAAAAGAAACACGGCCAGCGCTACGGGCAAGATGAGGACTGCGGCAGCGAGTACACCCAGTCCACCCAGAAGCTCATGCTCGGCCATGCGCATCGGTTTGAGATCTGATTCACTGATTGGAGGCGGTGAATTCACCTGTTTTGAAACCATGGGTAAGGAAAAACCGGTGAGTGACAAGGCGCGGTCCTCAGGAAACGAATTTTTTCCGTTATGGTCGCGGATATCTCTTGTGTCTCTGTATTCGCGGAATGCGTCGTTCTGCTTTCGGTAAATCTCAGCTGTCTCACTGAGGCCCAGGCGGTCGGCGGCGAAATAGAAGTTTGTCGCTGTTGCGGAGGCGATGACGAGGTGCACCAGTTCGCCAATGAGATACGTATCCGGGTTACGCCCGAGATGGGAGATGAGCGCATCCCGGTCGGCAGCAAGCTTCAGAAACTCCTCCTCCCGGCCACTTTTCGAAAGTTGTTCAGCGCGGGCAGAGAGGAGATCCGCAACATGGCGGAGATGGATAATTCCGGACGATGTAGTTCCATAGGCATACATGAGCGTCCGGGCGAACTCCGCCATGGTTATGGAGGGAAGCAAGCGCACCCTCTCTGCAATCATCACGTTCGTATAGGTTTCGAATCCGGACTGGGAGGCGGCTTCGGCGACAAGGGTCAGCGCCTCCTCGAAGGCTGCCTCATCGGTGATATCGAATTCCATCTCGCGGGGTAAAGGGGAAAGTCTCACGCCCCCGACGAAACGGGGTTTTCGCCGCGGGCCGCCGATACTTTTTTTAGTAAAAGATTTCTTCCCGACCTGTCCGGCAGCCACGTAGGTGAAAAATGCGTTGTCCGGCGCGATACGATCCGCAGTCTTCAGCAGCTCAGGGGCGATTTCTCCAGGGCCGGATATGACAGATTGGAAATACTCGGCGAAGTAGGCCGGATTGTCTGGAGCGGATTGATGGAGCCTCTGCTCCTGATCGATACCTCCCAACTCCGGATCGCCTAACAGTAGGCGCTCCTGATCGGAAAGCCCCGCTGGCAACTGGGGTTTCTCCAATGGAGCAAATAGTTCGAAGTTGTAGACCATTTCCATAAAACGGAATGTGGGCATATTGAAAGAGACTGCCATTCCGAGGGCGAGAGCCGCCAGGATCCATAGCACCACCTTTCGCAGAAACGGGAGTTTTCTCCGGTCAGCCGCTTCGAGCTGATTCATCACGCCAGCCACACCGGGATGATCGGGATCGAATGTTTCCCCGAGCAGCGCATTGGCTGCGAGATGCTGCTCTGCGTTGTCTGCCAGGGGTTTGGTGGCGGCTTCGATGAGAGGGTGGGATGGCGGGAGCACGGGTGGTTTCTAGCCTATGCGGAAAGGAACCGCGATTTAGAAATCGCGACAACCCCAGCGACGCACCGGGCCAGCAGGTCCCCGTTGCAGGCGCGATTTCTAAATCGCGGTTCCTTTCTGATTCGGTTAGCATCGCGAATGATTTTTCGAATCGCATCAATATGGTTGGGGATTGTTTGTGCCTGTGGAGCGCTGCCCGAGACGGTGGTGAAAGATGGAGTACGCTACTTCGTGTGGAAGGCTGCGCCGGAAAAGGTGCGGGTGGTTTGGAAGGATGATGCCGGGAAACAGCTTCGGGATTTCCCTGCGGCGAAAAGCTATTTTGAAAAGAAAGGTGAAAAGCCGCTGATGCTGATGAACGGCGGGATTTTCGAGCCAGGCGGAATACCGAGTGGGGTGATGGTGCAGGATGGAAAGGAGTTGCTTCCGGTAAATCGCAAGGAGGGGGAGGGAAATTTTTTCCTAAAGCCGAACGGAATTTTCCTGATCTCCGACAGGGGAGCGCGGGTCATGGAAACAGGGAAATGGCCGCCGCAGGGTGAGACTGTGATCTACGCGGTGCAGTCAGGACCCTTGCTGTTAGAAAACGGGAAGGTGCATCCGGCTTTCAACAAGGATTCCGATTCACGGTTGCTTCGCAATGGGGTGGGGGTTGCGGCGGATGGGACGGTGGTTTTTGCGATCTCGGATTCCAAGGGCGAGAGGTGGCCGAATCTTTATAACTTCGCCGACTTATTTCTGAGCCTTGGGTGCAAGGATGCGCTGTTTCTGGATGGGGATATCAGCCAGATTAGGTCTGGAAAGGCTATGGGGAAAAGGAGCAATCGGTTTGGGTCGGTGATCGCGGTTGTTAAGGGGCAGGATGCCCCTTGAACGGACTGGGGCTAGAAGCCCGAGCCACGTGGTTTGTTACTCGAAGGCGTATTCCTGGTCCTTGACCGTGGTGTTGGGCGGGACTTTGTTTTTTTCGAAGAGGTCGTATCCGGTTTTGAGGTTTTTCCAGAAATCGATCCATTCGTGCTCGGTGGCTTTCGCCATGCGTTCATCGGTCATCCGGAAGGGGAAGATGTGGATGCGGAAAAAGGGTTGGTCGGCCGCCAAGGCGGCGTCTGCCAGGGTGTAGATTTCTTCGATTTTCTCATCGGTCATGGCAAGGCAGCCGATGGAGATATACGAGCCGTGGATCATGATGAATGAGCCGGTGCGGTCGTGGGCGCGGTCGTAAGAATTGGGAAAACCGATGTTGAAAGAGAGGTGGTAGGAGCTTTTGGGATTCATCGCTTGTGGGCCGGCGAAGTAGAATCCCTCTGGCACCTGCCGGTCGCCCTCAGCGAGCTTGGGGCCGAGCATTCCGCTGGCGGCGACGATGGGATAGGTGCGGAAGAGCTCGAACTTTTCGGTTTTCCCGTTTTTCATGAAAAGCTCGAGGATGCGTTCTTCCTTGAAGGCCCGGATGAAGACCGGGGAGCCGAAGTTGAGGCCTTCTTTTTCGAGTGCGGTTTTCAAGTCGGGTTCAATCCGTTTTTTTACATCGCGTGCCTTGCCTCCGCAGCAAGGTAGCAGCAGCAGGATGAGGAGGAGTAAAGGGATTTTTGTCATTCAAGGATTGGCATGGAGGATGGAGTTCACCGCTATACTTGAGTTGCCAGTTTTAGTTGATCCACTTGGTCGGGTAGGCACCGCCGTCGGAGACGAAGGTGGCGTAATCTTGCGACTATCCTAGCGGGTTACGCCTCGCTGGGAGTTCTCGATGAAAACAATGAGATGCTCGACGTTGGAATTTGAGGCTGCTGCGGTGGCTTTCAATGAACTGAGGCCGTTTGCGAGGTTCTGGTCTTTTTTAAGGAAAAGCTTTTTGTATGCGGATTTCAGATCTCGGATGTCGGTTTCGGAAAATCCACGTCTCTGGAGACCGATGAGGTTGAGCCCGCGGGTGGAGCCGGGATGGCCATCGACGATCATAAAGGGCGGCACGTCCTGGGTGACTTTTGCGCAGCCGCCTACGATGGAATGTTTGCCGATGCGGCAGAACTGGTGGACTGCGGCGAGACCCGAGACGATGGCGTGGTCCTCGACGGTGACGTGGCCTGCGAGGCTGCCGTTGTTGGAGAGAATGATACGGTCACCGAGCTGGCAATCGTGGGCGATATGGGAATAGCAGAGGAAAAGATTGTGAGAGCCGATCCGGGTGGGCAGTTCCTCGTGGGTGCCGCGGTGGACCGTGCAGTTCTCCCGGAAAACATTGTGGTTGCCAACTTCGAGCGCGGTGGGCTCGCCGATGTATTTGAGATCTTGGGTTTTTCCGCCCACGGCAGCGAACGAGAAAAACTCGTTGCCTTTCCCGAAGGTGGAGGTGCCTTCGATCACGACGTGGTTGTGCAATACGCAGTCATCGCCAAGCACGACGCTGGGACCGATGATGCAATACGGACCGACGCGGACGTTTTTCCCGAGTTCGGCCTTGGGCGAAATGATGGCGGTGGCGTGGATCATTGACCGAGTCTCGGATAAGGCGACGGGGCGTGACGAGTCATTTTTGTCACCCGAAAGTCATTCCTTGGTCTTTCAGGAAACATCCAATCAAACTGGAAATCATGGTTCACGAGCCGCTGATATCAGCGCCGGCTGGATCACTTTAGAAGGCTCAATATTTTCCGGAGGAAGAGCAGTTGCGCGAGGCGCCGCTGCAAAGCCTTCGACGATATCCAGTAGGCGATCGCCATGAGCCAGACTGAAGAAAGCCACGGCAAGGATGGCACAGATCAGAGCTCCGCAGGTGCCGAGCTGCCACCAGCGGTGTTTTCCGCCATGCGGCTCGGCAAGTCCCGTCTTGGCAAGTCCCGTCTCGGTGAAGTGTGATTCACACGTTGCATCGAGATTCGGTGCGGCGGATTGCCTGATTCTCCTTTCGGAGAGAGGCTCTATTTCCATGAGATCCCGGAAAGGTGAGGCAACTTTTAAGGCCCAGCCCGCAAAGTCATCCTTACAAGAGGAAAGAACCATCTCCTCGGGTTTCACGTAAACACGGCCATATGCGCCTTTCGCAACGACTGATCGCACGACCGCTTCATCGACAAAACCTTCGCGCTGAATACGCCGGCAGCCTTCGGCATCCTTGGAAGTTTCACGGGGGAGAGGATTGATGGGTAGTTTTTCCATAGCGCTGAAAGTTGGAATAGTCCTTGATATGTTTAAATTACATGATCCTCAAACATTAATTTTCCTTAATCTTATTTCAAGTGAGCTTTGAAGGGGGGTTGCAATCTTGGGTCGAGTAAGGCAATTTCAGGCATTAGATGGCCGAAGAAATCGAAAGTAGTCAGAGTCTGAGCATCCGTTGTCCTTCTTGTCGGCAGCGTTTCAGTGTGGATGGGAAGCTCAGGGGCCGTATGGTAGAATGCGGTGGCTGCGACACGCGGTTCCGGATCAATGACGAGGTAGTCATCCGCACCAATAAATTCTATCCGGGCGAAAGAAACACGCTGGAGCTCAGTCGTTTCCAACGGGTGCCTCTTTCGGCAGGTAAGGCACCGCCAGGAATGGATACAATGCGTTATCAGGAATTCAATAACCCTGAGCAACTCGAACCCACCTCTCCACAGCGCATCATCGCAGGGATCTTTGGAGTCAGCCTGATGGGGATCATCGGTCTGCTGCTGCTTTTTTCGTCCAGTCCGGGAGATGCATTCAGCGCAATGCCGATTCAGAACAAACTGATTATTGCCGGTTTCGTATCGCTGCTGGGTATGATTCTGTTGGTCTACGCAAATCCACGTGCGAGGATAAAGGCTTTGCTCGTTGGTTTGGTAATTGGCACTGCGGTCGTCTCGATTCCTATTTTCGTCAAAAGCAACACGCTTGGCTTTGGAGAGGATGACGGAATGGTTGTCGATCGCGGGTTTGAGCCGCTATTTCCCGAGAAGGAAGTCGATCCGCTCGAAGCGCTAAGGGAACGCTTTATCACCAAGCCTCTTGAGGATGAACAGGAGCGGTTGACAAGGGCCGGGAGCTCCGGGCAAGCCTTTGGTATCTTTATAACAGGTATGATCGAGCAAAATAAATACACCGCCCGAGATTATTTGATTCGCCAAACCCTAGCCGGTGTTTCATCCCATCTCTACCCGCGGGACGAAAGCAACTACCTCATGATTCTTACCGGAGTTGAAAAGGACATCGAACAGGTCGCGCTGATCGCGGGTGAACTTGGCAGCACGATAGAAATTTACCCCGAGATTGGCGTGATCGTCGTAAGAGTCGCGAACGAGCAGTTCGTCGCTGGATCAGCCGATAAGCTCAACGACAACGACAACCCTGCGTTTTACGAACTCAACCGCCGCGAACTTCAGAGTATTGATTTGGACCGGGTCAAGAAAGCTGTGGAGCGCCTCTCCGCTGCTGACGCTACAATCTACCGGTCCGATATCACAAAGATTCTTACCGAACTGCTGAGCAATCCGGGAGTGACTTTCCATGACTCAATCTCCCGAGCACTTCTGAAATGGGCTGAGGATCCCGGTCCCGCAGCAGATGCAGCCCTCACCGTTCTGGATCGTTATATCAACAATGACTTCACTACTCCGGAAAGTCTGGTTGAACTCGTCGTCAAGGGAAAGAGCCCGGAAGCCATCTCAACTGTCGTCAGTCTTTGGGTTGAGAACCCCAGCCTCTGGGATGCCTATCTTATAAAGTTCGGCACATCGATCGAGCCGTTCGTTCTCGAATATCTTGATTCTGAAGCCGCGCCTCTGCGCAGATCCGCCGTCAAGCTCCTCGGGGAAGCCGGTAGCGGCCAGAGCCTTCCACCGCTCAAGAAATTACTCGATTCGGAAGACCCCGAACTCCGTGTCCTTGCGGAAAGATCCATCAAGCAGATCGGTGAGCGCTGACAGCGTTTTTAGCATTGCGGAAAAGTGCCTCAATCGATTCTCCCTTGCACCCCGGCGTGCAAAACGCTTCCTTGCTCCCAGTTCGTCCCAACCAAGTTTACCTACCCACACCATGTCAGAATACGCACGCGGCCTCGAAGGGGTCATCGCCAATGAATCCTCGCTCAGCAACGTTGTCGGAAATATCGGAGAACTGAGCTATGTCGGTTACCATATCGATGACTTAGTTGAAAATTGTTGCTACGAGGAAATTATCTTCCTGCTCTACAATAACCGGCTCCCCAACCGCGAGGAGTTGACCGCGTTTGAGAAAGGCCTTCGCTCCGATCGTGCCCTTCCCGTGCAGGTCCTCGATTTCCTGAAAAACGCTCCCAAGGACGCTTCGCCGATGGATGTTCTCCGGACCGCAGTCTCCATGCTCGGCCTTTACGATGAGCGTGCGAAAATCGGCGAGCCTGATATGGAAGCCAACGCAGCCATCGCACTCACGCTTTGCGCGAAGACCCCGATCATCGTCGCCGCCTTCCATCGTTTCCGCAACGGACAGGATCTCCCTGAAATCCGCGAAGACCTTAGCGAGGCCCAACATTTTCTCTACTTGATCAATGGCGAGGTCCCAAGCGATACCGCTGCTCGCATCCTAGACGTTGCCCTCATCCTGCACGCCGACCACGGGATGAATGCCTCGACTTTCTCCGCTCGTGTCACGGTTGCCACTCTGTCCGACATGTATTCCGGGATCACAGCTGCGATCGGAACGCTCAAAGGCCCGCTTCACGGCGGCGCGAACGAAGGAGTCATCCATATGCTCAAGGAAATCGGCACCCTCGATAAGGTCGATGAATTTGTCGAAGGAAAATTGAAGCGCAAGGAGAAGATCATGGGGATCGGTCACCGGGTCTATAAAGTGCTCGATCCGCGTGCCCCGCATCTCAGGAGACTCGCGATCCAGCTCACCGAGGAACTCGGCGAACCCAAGTGGATTAAAATGTCGGAGCGCATCGCAGAGATGATGCGTGACCGCAAGAAGCTCGAAGCCAACGTCGATTTCTATTCCGCGACGGTTTATTATTCGCTTGGAATACCGACCGACCTTTTCACCCCGATCTTCGCGATCTCCCGGACCTCCGGCTGGACCGCACACGTTCTCGAGCAACTCCGTGACAACCGCCTCTACCGTCCGCTCACTCTCTACACCGGCCCGAAAACCCTCAGCCCGGTGCCTCCTATCGAATCTCGCTAGGCCATTGGTTCTCTCGTGAAAACCCCACTCATTCCGTTGATCGCACTCGGCCTGGTTTCCTGCGGGGCGCCAAAGAGTATTATCGTCGCGGAAGCTCCGATAGAAAACTCAGCCGTGGAGGTGGAGGGCACCGCGCCGGCGAAGCCACAGGAGCGAGTTGCTGTGCAACCTGCCGACGGTCTTCGCATCGGTGAAGACATGCTCGCACTCCCCAGCGACGAGGAGCTTCGGACGTCGGTAAAGCCCGCTGGAGATGGTGACACGACTGTGATCACGCGACCGCCGGCAGAGTGATTCGTTAATTCACCTCGGTTCCATACCCACTTCTAACCGTTCGTAACCGATTTCTCGGCGGTAGATTTCTGCATTCTCCACGTTCGGAACAGCGGCGGCGATAGTGATTTTCCGCACAGATGCGGCGAGATGTTTCAGAAGCTCGCGGATGATCAGTCTTGCATGGGCGGCACCGAGACAAAAATGTGCACCCGCGCCGAATGCGATGTGCGGGTTGGGTTTGCGGTCGAGCCGGATTTCTTCGGGGCAATCGAAAGCCTCCGGATCACGATTCGCCGAGGCCCAGCAAAGCGACACAAGACCGTCCGCCGGAACTTTAAAACCATGGACATCAGTTGCCACCGGGCACACTCGCCCGATATGCGTGAGCGGACTTACCACTCGAAAAAACTCCTCCGCTGCCAGCACCGCTCGCTTGGGATCCTCGTGCAGAAAATTTAGAGCTTCCGGGTGTTTGGCCAAGTGGGCGATCACCGAGGAAATACTATGGATTACGGTATCTCGACCACCGGCGAAAGTCAGATTCGCAAAGCCTGCCATCTCATCTCGGCTCAGCCGCCTGCCTCGAAATTCTGTGGCCTTGAGAGCCGAGAAAAAATCATTGCCCGGAGATTCCGCATTCTTATCGAGTTGCCTTGCGATGTAGGCGTCCACCGCCGTCCCGTCAGATTCGCCTTCGAGCACATCCCGGAACACATGGGTCCCCCAGGAAATCCACTCTTCTGCCTCACTTTGCGGCAGGCCCAGCAGATGCGCCAGCGCCCGCGATTGCAAGGGCACTGCCAATTCACCGACAACTTCGAAAGTTTCTCCCGAGGCCAAACCAGAGACCATGGTTCCCACCAGCGAATGAATCGTTGCGATGAATTCCTTGTCGCGCGGCTTTTTGAAAAACGGCTCCACGATCGCCCGGTATTCGGTGTGATCGGGCGGATTGGTCTCGATCGGTAATTGCCGGACCTTGCGTACGTTCTCTTCAGAAGGGATAGGAACCCGGAACGGCGCGTCCGAGCTAAACGTCTCCCAATCTTTCGCCGCCGCCATCACATCCGCATGACGCAGGATCATCGGCACCTCCTCGCCTTGGAAGCGGCAGGGTGCCACAGCATCACGGCCACGCTTTTCGTGAAAGGGGCAGTCGTTTTCCAAAGGTTTTTCCATCGCTCGTTTCTATTCTCAAAAATCTCCCGGATCAAGCATTGAGGCCCGAGGGGGCTAGCCGAGCTCTTCGCGGACCGCGTTTAGAAGTTCCTCGTCCATTTCCAAGATGTTTCCCGGACCTGGAAAGCTGCCGGACCTGACATCCTCCGCGTATTCCTTGAAAGCCGCGATGCGCTCCTCCTGCAAGCGGCGGTATTCGCCTGCGAAATCTCGGTATGATTTGGCATGGCGCGGCAAGCGCTCCTCGTAGTCCCCAAGGATATCGTCGGAAAACAGAAACTGCGTATCGCAACCATCGCCTGAGCCGAGCGACATCAGGATCATTCCGGTCTGCTTGCAAAGCCAGGAAGCGAGATTGTGCGGCACGACTTCCAACTCGGCCGCGTATGCTCCCGCGTCCTCAAGCCGTTTCATATCCTCATATAGCGACTTCGCCTCGACCACGGTCTTCCCGATTGCACGGTAATTCGTCCAGGACACATGCCGCGGAACCATCCCCAGATGCCCAACTACCGGAATGCGTTCCCGCGCCATACCCTCGATGATATAGGGACTCGCCGAGCAATAAACCGAACTCGCTCCCAGCTCCAAAGCTTGGAATCCAATCCGTATTGCCTCCTCACGCGAAGCCAGCCCGTGCGGAGTCGAACAAGAGAGAAAACTGTTGGGAGCCGCAGCGACCAGCTCTGGCAGGCGTGCCTGTGCGATCGGATTGTCAAACGGGCAACTCATCACATCGATCCCCGCCGCCTCCGCTGCGGCAGCCTCCTCCGGCGTTTTGACATGCACATGGGTCAGGCAGCGCTTGCCTTTGAGCTTCCTCAAATCATGGACAGTATATTTCTTACGTGGTCGCAACATGACCAGAGCTTGCTGGGTCGCTCCAGTGGATGCAACCCCGTTCAATCCAGCCGCGGAGCGGAGTGCCCCTGCTCGCGCAGCTGTTTTAAGAGCGCTTGCATCTCGGTGACTTTTTCGGGATGTTTTTCCGCGAGGTTGTGGCGTTGCTGGATATCCTTAGGGAAACGGTAGAGCTCGACGGCTTGTTTATCGTCAGCGGGTTGCTCGTGTTTTTCGTTCCACTCCTCCGGAGCGTCACGAAGGTAGCCGGTCTTCGCATCGATCAGCAACCATTCGCCGTCACGGATCGCGTAGTGATTCGCCTTCGTATTGTGGATCATCGTCGTCCTCGGTGCTTTCTCTGTTTCGCCTTTTAGGTAGGCAAGAAAGTCGAACGAGTCCTCGGCGGAATTTTCTGGAAGCTCATACCCGATGAACGCTGCAAATGTCGCTACGAAATCAGTCTGCGAGATCAGTGCATCGGAAACCGAACCAGGTTTGGTGACGCCCGGCCATTTGATCAGGAAAGGAACGTGATGCCCACCCTCGTAGATGTCCTGCTTGAGGCCGCGGAAAGGTTCTGCGGACCAATGGTCGAATTTCTGGTCGCGGGCGTAGGCGTATGCTTCAGGGCCGTTGTCGGCTGTGAAAATCACGATCGTATTATCCGCCTGACCGATCTCCTCGATTGCCCTCATGATACGGCCGCAGGCATCGTCCGTCTGAAAGACAAAATCACCATAAGGGCCGGCCTTGGATTTCCCGTCGAACTCGTCATTCGGAATGATCGGCGCATGCGGCGAAGGAAACGGCACATAGAGAAAGAACGGTTTCTCCGCATCCTTTTGTGCCAGCACGTATTCAACACTCTTCTCAGTGAGCGTCGGCAGGACTTTGTAGAAATCCCAGTCAGAGAGCGCGGGGCCGGGTCGGCACTCCCAGTTTCCCTCCTTGGTCGGCTCCTCGAACTCCTTGGTAATGACTGTGTCCGGTGCTTTCACCAGCTTATCATCCTCGATCCAGGCGTAAGGCGGAAAATTGATGACCGTATCGCCAAAGTAGTGGTCAAAGCCTTGATCGAGCGGACCGTCGGGGACGGATTTCGACCAATCAAAATCACCGGGCTGGATCGATTTTTTCGGAGTCCCCGGCTTACGGATCGCATCCCAGTCCCAGCCGAGATGCCATTTCCCGATACAGGCGGTGGTGTAACCCTTTTCTTGCAGCATCCTTGCGACAGTCAGCTGCCCGTCTTTAAACACCGTTGGCCCCATAGCCTGCACGATACCGTGGAAATCACGCCAATGGTGGCGACCCGTCAGTAGCGCGTAGCGCGAAGGAGTGCAGATCCCGGAAGAAGAATGGCCGTCGGTGAAACGCATGCCTTCTGCCGCGAGCCGGTCGAGATTCGGCGTCGGAATTTTTGAAGCCGGGTTGTTCGCGCCAAGATCGCCGTATCCCATATCGTCCGCGTAGAGAATTACGATGTTCGGCTGCGCCGCATGCAGTGGACTCATCGCAAGAAATACTAGAAAGGCAATTTTCATTCTTCCTTTGTATCCACCAAAATATCTGCGGCGATCAGAAAATTTGTTTTAAGAAAGACTACCCAGACCTGGACGCGTGTCCTCCCGTTCTATCCTATGAAAAATCTAGCTCTTATTTCCGTAGCTCTCGTCCTTGGTATCGCCAACGGCAAAGAGCGTTCGAACATCGTTTTGTCATCACCGTCGGCCAGCTCCTCAAAGACAACGGCTACGAGACCGGCATGTTCGGCAAATGGCACCTTGGCGATAACGACCCATACCGCCCGGAGGATCGCGGCTTTACCGAGGTCTACCGGCACGGCGGTGGCGGAGTCTGCCAGACCCCGGACCTCTGGGACAATGCCTACTTTGACGGCCACTCCTTCCATAACGGTGAGATCCCAGAAGCAAAAGTCTTCTACACCGATGTCTTCTTCGAAGGCGGTAATAATTTTATCAAAAAAACCGGCGCAAAGAAAAAACCATTCTTCATTTTCACCACCGACAACGGCATCGCCACCGGGGCATCAGTCTTCAACGCTGGCATGCGCGGTCAAAAAGGTTCCGAGTATGACGGCGGCCACCGAGTCCCTTTTTTTCACCGACAGGCGAACGACCGGGAAATTTCACAGATGAACCCGGCTAAGAGAGAGTGACGTCGGGGTTTTTCGGTTCCGATGAGGATTTTTCCTCGGAGGCAACCATTCTCCAGTCGGTTTTGTGAGTCTACATCTGTGAAAATCTGCGAAATCTGTGATTGAATCTTCTTGGTATTCCCCAGTGAAGGAGCCGAAAAATAAATACCGCTTTTTGTATCGTGACCTATTCGTTCGGAGCTGATCTACTAACACCAACTCATGAATCCTCCGTATAGGTTTTCGGGACCCGCTCCCGATTCGACCAAGGGCGGCAGCGTCTCCAGACGAGCCAGAGAGCCAGGGAGCAGGGAGCAGCGAGCAGCGAGCGGCGAGCGGCGAGCGGCGAGCGGCGAGCGGCGAGCGGCGAGCACGGAGAGGCGAGTACGGAGAGGCGTCTCGCCGAGCGCCTTTATACCCCCAGTATCCGAACCGCGCAGGAAGCGCAGTGCGACCTTCGACCTTCAGACCTTCAGACCTTCAGACGTTCAGACCTACGACCCGATCGCGTGGGGCAAAGCCCTTTACGCGAGCGCAAATCGCGTGAGGCAAAGCCCTTTACGTGAGCGGAACAAGATTGAGCGCATCCAGCGGACTTTTCACGCCCATCGCTCCCACTCCTTTCGCCACGTGCGTGTAAATTTCCGTCGTTTTCACGTCCGCATGCCCCAGCAAAGTCTGGATTTTGCGTATGTCCGTTCCTCCCT